>Ga0306916_100001_pt1 | contig 277548 bp, 288 predicted proteins | sample AntDeeMetag20062_FD_190409 | JGI IMG/M metagenome (GOLD analysis project Ga0306916, IMG submission 190409) | Saline lake microbial communities from Deep Lake, Antarctica - Metagenome TFF 2006 #2 (v2) (version 2) | ecosystem: Environmental > Aquatic > Non-marine Saline and Alkaline > Saline...
CGGCGATTGCCCGGTTCGGAAGCGGGGGTCGTCGTCCGCATAGGACGCAGCGAGCGCCGTGTGTGCCGAGCCGGAGTAGGTGAAGTCGACCATCCGTTGGTTCCCGTATCGGTTCCAGACGATTATAAATAGCGAGGAGAATACCCGCGCCTTTAGGCGTGGGTAAATCCGACACACCCCACCGACATTCATCCAACGACGTTCCACCTAGATATTCTTTTTCTCTGCCATTGATTTTAACAATCTGATTCTCATAACTAGTTGTCAACACAGTACGATGCTGGAGACAACTCGCACCTACGTCGCACGTATCACGAACCACGGACAGGTTCGTAGCGACCTCGACCAGTGCGGGTTCTCTACATCAAAACTGTGGAACGTCGGTCGTTACTACATCCAAGAACGGTGGGACGACGACGGTAAAATACCCGACGAAGCCGAACTGAAATCGGAGTTGAAAGACCACGAACGCTACAGTGACCTGCATTCTCAGACAAGTCAGCGAGTTCTCGAAGAGCTTGCTGAAGCGTTCACCGGCTGGTACAATTCCGACGACAACAACAACCCACCGGGCTACCGGAAACGTGGCGACGACCACCCACGCTCCACCGTGACGTGGAAGAAACGGGCCATCAAGCACGACGATAAACACAGCCAACTTCGACTCTCGAAAGGATTCAACCTGAAAGAGAGCCGGTCGGATTTCATCCTCGCGGAGTACGAAACCCGCCCCGACGTACAGCTAGAGAATATCCAGCAGGTGCGTGCTGTCTGGAACGGCGACGAGTGGGAACTCCACCTCATCTGCAAGAAAGAGATTCCAGTCGAGGACGCACCCGGAGACAAGACGGTGGGCATCGACCTCGGTATCAAAAACTACCTCGCCATCGACTACGAAGATGGTGCGAGTGAGCTGTATCCGGGGAATATGTTGAAAGAGGACAAGCACTACTTCACCCGTGAGGAGTACCGGACCGAAGGCAAAAACGGGCCGTCGAAACGTGCGTTGAAAGCTCGACAGAAACTCTCCCGACGTAAAGATCACTTCCTCCACACGCTCTCGAAACACATCGTTGAACGGTATGTCGAAGAAGATGTGGAGAAGATAGCGGTTGGAGACCTCAGCGACATCCGCGAAGACGAGAACAGCGACTCACGGAACTGGGGTGCGTCGGGGAACAAGAAACTTCACCGATGGGAGTTCGACCGATTTACCCGTCTGCTCGAATACAAGGCCGAGGAATGCGGTATCCTCATTGACCGTGTGGACGAGGAGAATACGAGTAAGACGTGTTCGTGTTGTGGGCAGATTCGTGACTCGAACCGTGTAGAGCGTGGTCTGTACGTCTGTTCGTCGTGCGAGACGACGATGAACGCAGATGTGAACGGTGCGGTGAATATTCGCAGAAAGATAACTCAGAGTCCCCCGATGAGGGATATGAGTAACGGCTGTTTGGCACAACCCGGAGTCTTCTTATTCGACCGCGAGAGCGGGTCGTTCACACCGAGAGAACAGGAAGTCTGCAAACCGTAATATCCCAACGCTCGGGATTCCTCCGGCTTTAGCCGGAGGAGGATGTCAAAGTTCGCGTCGGCGGCATGGAGTGGCTGCCGGACGCTGTGGGTGGCGACCCACAGCCGCTCAGATCGCGTCGGTCCCTGTCGCGCCGGTTCGGATCTGTACTGCGTGCTCGATGTCCTGGACAAAGATCTTGCCGTCGCCCGGCTGGCCGGTGTGGGCGGCTTCAGCCAGCGCGTCGACCACGTCAGCGGCCGGGACATCGGCGACCGCACACTCGAGTTTGACCTTCTGATGGAGGTCGACCGTGTACGCCTCGCCGCGCCACGTCTCGGTTTTGGCGGGCTGGCTGCCGCGACCCGAGACGTCGCTCACCGTCAGCGACGGCGCACCGACTTCAGCGAGGGCCTCCTTTGCGGCCCCCAGTTTTTCGGGACGGATGATCGCCACGACTAGTTTGATGCCATCGTCGTTCGGTGCATCGTCGTTCGGTGTGCCGCCGTCAGTTCGGATCGGTTGAGACGATCCATGTTGTGAATTAAGTCTCGTGTGATTGGTCATGGCGTCGACAACGAGGCGACGGAGAATAGTCCTTGGTGCCGCCGTGTGTCGACCGCGAGTGCTGGCGCTGGCGAGTCGACGAACAGCCGAAAACGGGTGGGAACAAGTGCTGCTGCTGGTGAACGGTGAGTGGTGCTGCGGAAGGAGTGTGGTGGCCCGTCACGAGGACGGGCAACGGCTGTCAGCAATGAGTGGTGCCCTGCTGCTGACGGTCAGGGTGACAGAACGTTTGGGAAGTGGGGTTCAGAGCCCGTTAGACCGCCTCCGTGCCGTCGTTGCCGGTGCGGACTTGCACCGCGTTTTCGACGTCCATCACGAAGATCTTACCGTCGCCCGGCTCGCCGGTGTTGGCCGCATCGCGGATCGCTTCGACCACGTCGTCGGCCGGGATATCGGCGACAACACATTCGATTTTGACCTTCTGGTGGAGGTCGACCGTGTACTCCTCGCCGCGCCAGCTGCCTTTCTTGGCGGGTTGGCTGCCACGACCGGAGACGTTGGTGACCGTCAGCGACGGGGCACCGACCTCTGCGAGGGCCTGTTTGACCGCGCCGAGCTTCTCGGGGCGGATAACCGAGGTGATCATCTTGATGTCGCCTTCGGCCTCGCCGCCGTCGGTGCGGATCTCGCGGTCGTCAGCGGGGCTGCCGCCGTCGGTGCGGATCTCGTACTCGTCGGCACTCATGCCGTCGCCACCGTCGGTGACGACGCGGTCGCCGCCGAATTCGGGGTAGGTCTCGACGCCGTGTTCGGAGACATCGAGGCCGTCCTGTTCGTGTTCGGGTGTGACGCGTGCCTCACCCATCGCCTTGAGGACGTACCAGACACCGGCGGTCGCAACGACCGTCCAGAGGCCGATGACGACGACGCCAGCGAGCTGTGCGATGAAGTGCTGACCGATCGAGCCAGTGAGCTGGCCGGGTGCGGCGACGAACGGGAACATGAGCGTTCCCAGCACGCCTGCACTGCCGTGAACCGGGAAGACCGCACAGACGTCGTCGATCTTCAGCGTATCCGAGACGAACTCGAAGACGATCGGGAGCTGGGCACCTGCGAGGCCGCCAACGAGGAACGCACCCCACCACGCGGTCGTGTCCGGAATCGCGGTGATCCCGACGAGACCCGCAAGGAGTCCGTTAGCGACGTATAGGGTGTCGACCTTTCCTGTTTTCAGCAGGGCGACGGCTGCAGCACCGATACCACCGGCCGCCATCGCGATCGTCGTTCCCATCGCGATGCGGCCGAGGGTTGCGTAGTCGAAAGTATCGAGAACACCGTTTCCGGTGGTATCGATCCAGATCGCACCTGTCCCGACGTTGAAGCCGAACCAGCCGAACGCGAGGACAAGCGTGCCGAGCACGGCGAACGTCAACGAGTGACCGGGAATGACGTTCGTCGAACCGTCTGTTCCGTAGCGGTCCATCCGCGGGCCAAGGACCCATGCGGCGGTGAGACCGGCGAGACCGCCCATTCCGTGGACGATCATCCCGCCAGCGAAGTCGTGGAAGCCGACACCGAGGAACTCACCGATGTAAGCACCGGACCACGTAATCCCGGTGACGACGGGGTAGATCACTGCCGCCAGCAGGAAAGTGTAGGTGACGTAGGCGCGGAGTTTCGCGCGGCCAGCGACGGCCCCGGAAACGATCGTTGCTGCGGTCATCGCGAAGACAGCACCGTACAGCCAGCCGACGTAGGCGCTTGCGTCACCACCCTGGAACGGGGTGGCAAACCCACCGCCGCCGACCAAACTGGAGATGCCAGCGCCGATCAGGAAGAACACTGTCACGCCGATACTCCACGTCAACAGGTTCTTTGTCAGCTGGTTGGCGACGTTCTTCGAGCGTACCTGCCCCGCCTCTAGCATGGCGAAGCCGGCGTGCATGAAGAAGATCAGGAACGAGACGACCAGAATCCACGTCACGTTGATACTCTCCGCGAGCGTGGCCGGGTCGATCTGTAGGAGCGCGCTCATAGGCACCCTCCAGTTTCAATTGCCTGCGTAGTACGTTTACAATCGGACATCGTGTTGTGCTCCACGGGCATGGTTGTTTGCTGAATCACGATTGAGCCTCATGGAACAGACGGATATAAGGTTAATCGTTGACAAAAGTGGTATTTTGTCTGGATTAATAGACGGACGTTAAAAATGAGATCCAATAATATGTGTATAAGGTCGTATGATGGCCAGTTGTTCGACAATTCTTGCCGGACAAGTTGACACCCGTTTTGTCGGGTATAGTACAGTTTCGGTATCGCGGCGCAGAGGGTTGAGACGACGCGCGCTAGTCAAAAACAACGTGAAACACCGATATCAGCAGGAAGAACGTCTACAATACAGGAATCCGCTATTCGGGCTTCAGCCCCTCGTTTTTCACGCGCATCACGCCCTCACCGTCCGCGAGGTTGGGGGCGTCGACCAGTCGAACGATGCGTTTGTCGGCCTTGGACTTCCGGAGATAGATGCGGAACGTCGAGGTGTGGCCCAGAATGTTGCCGCCGATCGGCTGGGTCGGGTCGCCGAAGTAGGAGTCGGGGTTGGCCGCGACCTGGTTGGTGACCAGAATCGAGGTATTGAACAGATCGCCGATTCGCATCAGGTCGTGCAGGTGTTTGTTCAGTTTCTGCTGGCGCTCGGCCAACTCTCCGCGGCCGACGTACTCGGCGCGGAAGTGGGCGGTCAGGGAGTCGACACAGACCATCCGGACGGGCCACTCGCTGTCCTCGTGTTCGCCGGCGAGTTCCTTGGCCTTCTCCGCAAGGAGGATCTGGTGGTTGGAGTTGAACGCTTTGGCGACGTGGATGCGGTCGAGGAAGTCGCCGACCAGCGCCTCCATCGTCTCCTCGTCGTCGATGCTTCCGTCCATATCCCGATCCGCGAGCGTCGCTTCGAGGATCTCGTCGTCGAGCCCGCGAACCATGTCGTCGATCCGCTCGGGTCGGAACGTGTCCTCGGTATCGATGAAGATACACGAACCCCGCAGCCCTCCGTGTTCCGGCGGCAACTGGACGTTGACCGCCATCTGATGGGTGACCTGAGACTTGCCAGCACCAAACTCGCCGTAGACTTCGGTGATCGACTGGGTTTCGATCCCACCGCCGAGCAGCTCGTCGACCTCGTCGATCTGCCAGGAGAGCTTGCCGATGTCGTTGCGGCGTTCGAGGACCGTCGCGCCGGTCTCGAAGCCGCCGACGTCGGCGGCCTCGCGGGCGGCATTGATAATGTCCGAGGCGGTGCTCGACCCGATATCCGCCGTGTTCGAGAGCTCGCCGGGGGAGGCAACCGCAATCGACTGATAGTTTTCGTAGCCCGCTTCGATCAGTTTGTCCGCCGTGGCCGGTCCGACTCCTGGAAGGGTTTCGAGATCGTCGTCTGCCATTGTACACCGACCTTACTCGGTTTCGTACATAAACCCTCGTTAACTGCGGAGTGAAAGTGAAACGGGCGACCGGAGCGGTCGGCCGTCGGCGCGAAGTGATTTAAAAAGGAGAGCGGGACAGGAACGGGCTACTCCCAGGGGTAGCCGCCGGGGCGGTCGGGCCAGAGCGGATACCAGTAGCTCTCGTCGTCCTCGATGCCCAGTTCGCCATCCAGGACCGACTGGAGTTTGAATTCGGTTTTGTTGTCGCGTTCGTGGTCGCCTTTGGGGACGAAGGGGTAGTAGCCACCACGCCGGAACGAGTAGATCCAGTAGGCGTGGTCGGTGTTGCTCTTATCGAAGGCGAAGACCGCCGCCAGGAGTCGGGAGCCGTACCCCTGATCGATGAAGGTGTCGGCGGCGAAGTGGATACTCGTCAGCAGGTCCTCGGGATCGCTGTCTTCGAGAATCACCCAGTTGTAGCCGTGGTCGTCGGCGTGCTGGCTGAACGTCGTGCCGGTCTCTTCGGCTCCGGCTTCCAGGATCGCTTCGACTTCGTCGACCATCTCGCCGAAATCGGTGCTGTCGACCGACGAAAAACAGAGCGCGGCCTTTCCAGCATTGTCGTACCCCAAATCGGCCTCCATCGTCACGTAGGCCGTCGACATGCCGAACAGGTCCTCGGGATCGGCGTCCCGCGTCGCATCGGCCTCGGCGCTGACCCCAAGTATCGACCGGACGGTATCCATTAGTCCCATACCACCGATTGTCGGTGGAAACGGAAATCATCACCGTCTCTGTGGACCGAAAACGACACCCGGTCCTGACCAAACGGGCCGCTCGGCGGGGTCGTATCCAGAGGTTACCACAACCGTTCGGTACCCAAACCGGAGTATGCTGTCTATACCATTGTGAGTCAGCCCGAAACAGCGGAGCAATGGAAGGCAATCGGGTGACACGCAGACGGGCACTCGCCGGGCTATCGGCGGTCGGCGCGGTCGCGACCGTCGGCTGTCTCGGGGGCGGCGGCCAGCGGCTTACCCTCGGTGTCGGCCCCGTCGGAAGTCGGAGCCACCGGGCCGGACAGGCGCTGTCGGTCGCCGCCGACCGGCACGGCGAGGGGCTCAGTCTCGGCGTGGAGTCGGTCGACGGGGCGACCGAACGCCTGTATGCCCTCACCGAGGGACAGTTCGCGGCCGTCGGCGTCGACAACACGACGCTCTACCGCGCCAGCGAAGGGGTGGGGGTGTTCGATCTCGACCCGATCGACGACCTGCCGTATCAGGGGTTCGGCTACGGACGGCTCGATCACTACTGGCTGACAACCGGCGACGTCGAATCGACGGCCGATCTTGAGGAGCGGACGGTGTATCCTGTCCAGCCCGGCGAGCCGAGCCGACTGGTGACCGAGCAGCTGCTCCGGGGGGCCGACCGCTGGGAGTCGATCAGCGTCGACAACCGTCACCGTGATCGACTCCCCGAGGCCGTCGATACAGGCGCAGTCGGTGTGGTGACCGCTGTCGAAACCAACGCCCAGCGGCTGACTCCGTGGTGTCGAGCACTCGACGACCGTGTCGGCGGTCAGCTCGGCGTCCTGGACCTCGACGACGCGTTCCGGAGCGCCATCGCGGAGGCACCCAACGCGGTCGGCCGGGAGATCAAGCCGACCGGCTGGGAGGCGGCGACCCTCTCGCCGGTCGGCGGCTGGTCGCTGCCGATGCAGTGGCTCGTTGCCCCCAGCGCCGACAGCGAGGCGGTCGCCGAACTCACACGCATCGCCCACGAGCACCGCGAGACGATCCAGGAGGTCGATGAACTGGGACTTGACCGCACGGAGCCAGCCGCCCTGAGCGCCGCGGTGCTCGCCGAGCAGCCGATCCACGAAGGGGTTGCCGCAGCCTTCCAGGAGCTCGGTGTCTGGGACGACGACTGGACAGTCGGTGATGCAGTCGACTGACCCCCGCCGCGAGAACCGTGCGGCCGAAGACGAAAGCCTCGGGCTCTCGGGACAGATCCGGGGGTGGCTCCTCTTTCCCGTGGTACTGTTGTGGATCGGCGTCGGCCTCTACAGCCGGTTCCAGCCCGTGCAGCTGGTTTCCTACACCGTCGGCCTGGTCGGCACGGCAGTCTGTCTCACGCTGGCGATCGCACTGGTCGACGATGGTGGAGCCCCTGACAGCAGAGGGCACTCGACCGCGCCAGCACCGGGTGGGCGGTCGACCATCGACCGACTCCTCTTGACTGGCAGTCTCCTGGGAATGGCGATTGGAACTGGTGGCATGGTGAGCGCTGCCGGAGGAATCACCGCCAACCAGTCGCAGTTCGCGGTCTCAGCGCTCGTCGCCGCCGTGCTGGTGATCGGTGCGCTATTCACTCTCGTTGGACGATGGTTCGGTCCCGCCGCGGCCGTCCTCGCTGTCGGCGGCATCGGAATCGGCTGGCTAACGACTCCCGCGAGCGTATCGCTCATCGAGACGATGGCCTACGACAGCCACGGACTGTACGGTCCGCTGACACAGGCGGCCGCCTCCTGGATCGCGCCCGCCTGTCTGCTGGCGGGACTCTGGCGGGCCAGCCGAACGATCGACCGGTTGCGGACACTGGGGCCGACCGTGAGGGGATCGACGCGATGGCTCACGGGTCGGCGACTCGTCCGTGGACTTCGGCTCCTAACGCCGCCGAGTATGGGATTCGTGGCCCTGCTCGTGGCGTGGGTGAGTGTCGAAGCGAGCTATCTCCAGGTAATCAGTGCCGCGGCGATTCCGGCAGCGCTCTGCTGGGGGGCACTGCTCGTGGGCGGCCGTCTCGCGGCCTCGCCGATCCGGATTGAGGGGCCCACGAGGCCGGTCGGCTGGCGGGCGTGGGGGAGCCCACTGCTCATGATCGGGGGACCGCTTGCGGTGATGGGGGTCCTACTGGTGGGCGTTCGACTGCCGGTCGGGATGGTGTTGGTGGGAGGCTGCCTCTGTCTGATCGGGCTCTGTCTGGTCGGTCCGCGACTCGGCATTGCTAGCGCGGCCGACGAGCCGGAGCAAGGGAGGCTCCGGGGTGGCGTCGGGACGGCACTCAACGGCTCGGTAGTCGGTGTGAGGCTGTTCGCGCGCGTAGCAGTGCTGCTCGCGGCGGTCGGCGGAGTCACCGCGCTGCTACGTGCCGATGTGTCGACCGGGTTGCTGTCGGCCGTCCTCGGACTCAGCAGTGGTAATACGCTGCTCGTCCTAGTCGTTGGGGGTGTCGCCTGTGTGGCACTGGGGCTCACACTGCCGGTACTAGCGGGGTACGCTACCGCTGCACTGCTGGTCGTCCCATTGCTCCGAACGCTAACGCCCGTCGCGGAACTCACAACCCATCTGTTCGTGTGGTATGCGGTCGTCGGCGGCTGGCTGCTGGCTCCGGCGGCCGAAACACGGCTCCGGGCGCTGGTGGCGGCGATCGACAGCAGCTAACGACACCCACAGAACAAAGGTTACAGTCCAGGAGGCGCGAGAACGGGTAGAATGTGGCCACTCGGACACGCGGCTGTCGCCTATCTCTGTTATATTGGCCTCTGTCGGGTCCGTAATACGAACCCACCGAGCGAGGTCGCGGTTCTCGCTGTTCTCGTCGGGAGCCAGATCCCGGATCTCATCGACAAACCGCTGGCGTGGTATCTGGGCGTGCTGCCGACAGGCCGGTCGTTGGCCCACTCGCTTTTGCTGATCGGCCCCCTGATCGGCCTCGCCTACGTTGTCGCCAGCCGGTACGGCCGCCCCGAGTACGGCATCGCCGCCGGTGTGGGTGCGGGCTCACACCCCCTGGTCGATGCCTTCCCCGCGCTGTGGGGCTCGGCCGACCCGGCGATCCTGGTGTGGCCGCTGCTCCCGCTCGAACCCTACCCGGACGGCGCACCCACGATCATGGGCCTGTTGGCAGACTCGCTGGGCGACCCCTACTTCCTCGCGGAGTTCGTCCTCGCGGCCATCGCAGCCGTGGTCTGGCGACAGGCAGGGTATCCGGGCCTCGCGTTGCCCCGCCGGGCCGCTCGGTTCGTGCGTGAGTCCATCGCGAGCGCACGCGCGAGGCAATAGCTGTTGCCCGGCTCGGTCGCTGTCGGCCCTTTTATATCGGCTCCTGGAGGCTGAGCTGTCCGACTGTTCGCATGAGTGGGCTGTCAGTAAGCGACACCGTTATACAGTCAATCGACTGCATTCGGTCACCGAATGGATGTCGCTCGACGACAGCTACTCACAGCTGCAGGTGGCGGAACGGTCTTCGGAGCCGTCGCACACAGCCTGGCAACCGAACTGGACGCCGACCGCGAGGATTCCGACCGTCGCAAGCGGGCGGCCGTCGACCGAGCGACCGGGCTCGACGATCCACCCGCCGTCCAGGAGGCAGACGTCTTTCTGATCGGTGGCCAGTCGAACGCCACGGGCCACGGGCGGAGCGAAGCCTCGACACCGCCGCCGGAGGGTGCGGCGTTCGAATACGTCCCCCACGAGGGGTTCGAGCCGCTGGCCGATCCGGTCGGCACGGCGAACACGGGGAGCGCGTGGCCAGCGTTTGCAGCGGCCTACTGGGCAGCGAGCCGCCGACACGCGGTGTACGTCCCGGCGTCGGTCGGCGGGACCTCGGTCCATCCGGCTGCCAACGACAACTGGTGGGGCGAATCGGGAGGTCTGCTGTATCGCGCACTCGGGCGGCTCCGGAGTGCGACCGTGAACCTCCAGCGAGTCGGAATCACACCACGGTTCGGTGGGCTGCTCTGGCATCAGGGTGAGACGGACGCCCACGCTATCGATGCGGGCCGGATCGAGCCAGCCGACTATCGGCTCGCGTTCGATACCATGATCGAGCGCTATCGGCTGGAGATCGACGACCGACAGGCTCCGATGTATGTTTTTCAGCTCGGTCGGCGACGCGACGGCGAGACGCGGGGCTTCCAGGAGATACGACAGAGACAACGAGCAGGCGCGGCAGCCGATCCGAACGTGTGGCTCGTCTTCGAGAGGGCCGTGAGGTTCCCGACCGAGGAGAAAATGAAAGATACCCTCCACTACAACCAGGACGGACTCAACGAGATGGGGCAGATAGGCGGCAGAACTGTCGCCGAAATCCACGAGGACTGACCGGCGATATCGGGATCACCCACGACGCTGGATTTTCGGTGTCCCACACCGACAGCACCAGCTATGCGGCTCACGTTCCTCGGCACCGGCAGCGCGTTGCCCTCACCGACCCGCGCCCAGACCAGTCTGCTCATCGAAACCGGCGACCAGACGCTGCTCGTCGACTGCGGCAGCGGCGCGGCCCACCGGCTGGCTCAGACCGACACCAGCCACACCGAGATCGACGCCGTCGTCTTCACGCATACGCATCTCGACCACGTTGCGGATCTGTCAACGCTGGTCAAAGCCCGCTGGCTCGATGGCGTTTCCGAACTCGATGTCTATGGCCCACCCGGAACGGACGACGTGGTCGAGACGCTCCTGGAGGTCGACGATCTCACCGAGCGCGCAAAGGAGAGCGTGACTGAACTCGATCCCGACGCGGGGAGCTTCGACCTCGGCCCCCACCGGATCGAATACACGGAGACGACCCACTCGGCTCCCTGTTTCGCCTACTGTATCGACGATCGGCTGGCGATCAGCGGGGATACCGCGCCCGACGACTCGGTCTTCGAACTTGCCGACGGGAGCGACGTGCTGATCCACGAGTGTTCGTTCCCCGACGGCGTCGACAGCGCGGGCCATACGACACCGACCGAACTCGGCGACCGGCTCGGCGGACTCTCGGTTGGTGCCGTCTATCTCACACATCTCTTTCCGGAGACCGAACCACACGCCGACGAGATCGAAGCGACGGTGGCCGCGGAGACCAACGCGACAGTCACGGTCCCCGACGAGTTGGACAGCGTCGACATCGACTAATCGGTCCTCAGAGTCGACTACTCCTCCAACAGCTGTTCGGCGCGGTCGATGTCAGCGGGCCGGTTGATGTTGACCCGCCAGCCGTCGAGCGGGACCGTCTCGACGGTCCCCCCAGCCGCCGCAAGCACTGAAACGGTGTCGGCCAACTCGTACTCACCGCGGTCGCTGGGGCGACAGAGGTCGAGGGCGGCGAAGATCTCCTCGGGAAGCACATACCAGCCGGTCGTCGACAGCCCTGAGGGTGGCTCGTCCGGTTTTTCGACGATCCGCTGAACCCGGCCTCCACCGGTCTGTTGGATTCGGCTCCCATCGGTCTCGATGACTCCGCTTTTCCGCGCCGCCTCGTGAGACAGTTCCTCGGTGACGACGACGGCGTCGACGTTCTCGGCGGCCGCTCGCTCGACGGCCGCCGTTTGGGGCTGCTGAAAGACGTTGTCGCCGTTGCAGACGACGAACGTCCCCGAGACGACCGATGCACAACGGGCGATGGCGTGGCCCAAACCGAGTTGCTCCCGCTGATGGACGTAGGTGATCGGTGTCTCGCGGTAGCTGTCGCCGTAGTAGTCGGTGATCGCGCTCAGTTCGTAGCCAACCACGACGACGAGTTCGTCGACACCGATCGCCAGCAAGCGGTCGAAAACATGGCTTAAAAGGGGCTGATCGTCGACCGTGACCATTCCTTTCGGTGTGTCGTCGGTCAGCGGTCGAAGCCGGGTTCCTTCGCCAGCGGCTGGAACGACACCGTACATACCTGCATTGAAGGCGAGCGGATAAAAGGGGCTACTGGTCGTTCATCGCCTCGCTGGCGATGTTGCGGCCGCGGGAGTTGAGCGTCACTTCCCGGCGGACCCGGACCTCGTCGACGATGTCGAGTTCGACCAGTCGCTCGAAGATCTCCTCGACATCGTCTACGTCCTTGCCGATGAAGGCAGGAATCTCGAACGGCGAGACGCCGGAGTAGAGCGCCATCAGGACCTCTTTGTCCGCTTCCGAGAGGTCGGCGTTGGTCTGGCTTCGGCGTTCGCCCTCCGCGAGGAACGACTGGAGGAACATACAGATGCGTTTGGGGCCGGTGAGGTGGGTTTGAACGCTGGTGTCGCCCTCGACGTGGGAAACTTGAATAACGACCCGTTTTTCACCGTTGACGGTTCGCTGGTCGGTTTCGACTCCGCTGATGTCGTCGAGATCCAGGCGAACGAACGATCCACTTTTAAGTGCTGCTGCAATCGCATCCTCCTCGACTTTGATCCGGGCTTTCTCCCACTCGGTGTCCTGGACCACACCACCGGCGACCGCCGGGTGTTTGGCCTGGGCGACCTTCTGGTCGAGGACTGCCTCGTAGACCGCGGTCTTGAACTCCTCGTGGTCCGAGGCCGAAATCAGCATCACGTTGTTGTCGATCTTCAGGCTCAGGTAGCTTGAGACTGCCGCGATGTTCTGGTTGGGGTCATGTCGGCCGCCGAGTCCCTTGATTTTCGAGAGTGGAAGCGTCCGTTTGCCCTCATTGCTCGCGAGGATAATGCGACGGTTCGACAGCAGGATACGGCCCTGTGTCCACGAGACATCGTTGATGGTTCTCCCATCCTGGACCGCCTGTGCGAATCGCCCCTTCGTATCAAGTATCTTGTACTCGCCTTCACTCATGTTTGGTCAGATCCCCTGAGCGTTAATCGTGACAGACCATTGGGGTGGGGGTGTCTTAGTATTCACTGTCGCCCCCGGAACTTCGAGACCGCGGCAAAGGCTCGCTTGCGGACCTGTTTGCTGTCGTCTTCGGTGAGTTGCTGGATCTTGTCGGCCGACCGCTGGCCGCCGATCTGCCCGAGGACGTACACTGCCTTCGCGCGGGCCTCCTCGTCGTTGTTCTCGTTGCTCACGAAATCGAGGAGTTCGTCCTCGACGGGCTCGCCGCCGATCTCCGAGAGGCTGGTCGCCGCGAACTGTGCGGTGGAGTTGTCGTCGCTCTCTAAGGCGTCGACTAGGACCTCGATGGTTTTGTCGGTGGGTTCGTCGACGACCCGGCCCAAGAACCACGCCGCGTTGCGCTGCTGGCGGGTCTGGGTACTCTCGTCGAGAATTTCGACCAGTGGCTGGACGGTCGCGCTGTCGGAGTTCTGGAGCTCCGAGACGACCGTATCACGGATCTGGTGGCTCTGTTGGGTCGGCGCGTTCGACAGCAGTTCGATGATCGAAAACACCGCCGCACTCCGAACGGCCGAACTCGGGTCGGCCAGCGCGTCGGCCAGCGGCTGGACCGCCGAGACGCTGCCGGCCTCGCCCAGCGAGGAGGCCGCGATTCGTCTGATTGCCGTGTTGTTGTCGTCCAGCATATCCAACAGCGCCGCCAGGGCCTGATCAGTCCCGATCGACGCGAGCGTAACCGCCGCCTCCATCCGCACCTCGCCGTTCGGGTCCGACAGCCGTTCGATCAGCGCGGGCACCGCCTTCGGGTGATCGAGTTGGGCGAGTGCCGTACACGCCCGGATCCGAACGTTCGGGTTCTCGTCGGTCAGCGCGTCGACCAACGCGGGCACCGCCGAGGTTTCGCCCAGTTTCCCCAGCGCGCTGGCGGCGGCCATTCGGAGCTCCGGGACATCCGAGGACAGCGCGTTGGCGAACTTCTTGGCGGTTGCCCAATCTGCGCCCTCCTGGATCTTCGAGCCGGAGATCTTCACCAGCAGCTGTTCGACGGCGTTGGAACCGATCTGGTCCAGCCCTTCGACGGCCGCCGCGCGGACCTCGTCCTCGTCGTCGGTGACCGACACCGAAACCAGCGTTTCGACGGATTCGGTGTCCCCCTCGTCGGCGACCTCGCCCAGGAGTTTGGCCGAGCGGACCCGGACCGCGGTGCTGTCGCTTTCCAACAACAACTCCCGGATCCCTTCGGCGTCACCGTCGCGCGCGAGATGGTACAGGGACATAGCTTAGCGTTCCTCCGGGACGTACTTGTATATTCGACACCGTTTACTGACCGGCTCGAAGTCGCCGCGGATCTCCTGTGGCACCGTCTCGGTCATCCCGACGACGAGATAGCCACCGTGTTTCAGCGACGACGTGAGCGTGTCGAACACTGGGAGTTTGTACTCGCTATCGATGTAGATCAGCAGGTTCCGACAGAAGATCAGGTCGAAGTTCCGTTTCGGGCCGTCCTGGACGAGGTCGTGGCGCTCGAAGTCGATCTGCCTACGGACCTCGGGTTTGACCGTGAACGTATTCTCCTCGACGTCGACGTAGTTCTCGGGATGGTCGAGCAGACTCAACTCCTCGCCGATGTCGGTCGTCCGGGTCGTCTCGTAGACGCCCTTGCGGGCGTTTTCGAGCGCCTCGTCGCTGATATCGGTTCCCAGCACCGAGAGCCGCGACTCGTCGATGTTGCGGTCGTCCATCGCGAGCATATACAGCGAGTAGGGTTCCCGGCCGTCAGCACAGGGCGCACTCCAGGCTTTCACCGAGCGGTTGTTGTCAGTCAGGTCCTGGACGACCTCCCGGAGCGCCTCCCACATCTTCCCGTTGCGGAAGAAATTGGTGACGTTGATCGTCAGCGAGTCCATCAACGCCTCCTTCTCGCTGGGATCGTCTTTGAGCACCGAGAGGTACTCGTCGTAGGTATCGGCGTCCTGGCGGCGCATCCGGGCGCTGATCCGGCGGTTGAGATACGCCTCGTTGTAGTACTCCGGCTCGAAGTCGACTTCGTCCTGAATATGCCGGACGACCCGCATGAACCCCTCGTTGTCGTCGGTGCTCATAGGGTCACCACATCGAGTACGGCCACCACATCACCGTCACCCAGGACTGCCGTCCCGCTGAGTCCCGGGATACCACTCAAGACACCCTCAAGCGGTTTGACGACGACCTCCTCTTGATCGATTACCTGATCGCAGTGGAGCGCAACCTTGCGCTTCTCGTCGCGGATCCGCAACAGCATGCCGTCGCCGTTGGCGCTGCTGGGTTCGTCCAACACATCGCCGAGCCGGAGGACAGGGTAGATGTCGTCGTCGTGTTTGATGATCTCCTTGTTGTTGGTCATACTGATCTCCTTGGCCCGGGTGACCTCGGCGATGTTCTTGACCGGAATCCCGTACTCGGTACCGCCGATCTCGATGAACATCACCTTGACAATCGCCACCGTCACCGGAAGCCGCAGCCGGACGACGGTTCCCTCGCCGAGTTCGCTGTCGACGCTGACGGTGCCGTCGAGCTGTTTGACCGTGTTGCGAACGACGTCCATCCCGACGCCACGACCACTGACGTCGGTGACCTCCTCGGCGGTCGAGAAGCCGGGGTGGAAGATCAGCTCGTAGATCTCCTGGTCGTCCATCAGCTCCAGTTCGTTTTCGGTTTTGACCCCCTCGTTGATGGCCTTCTCCTTGAGAACCTCCTTGTCGAGGCCCGCCCCGTCGTCGGCGACCTCGATGGTGACGTGGTCCCGCTCGCGGGTGGCGGTCAGCGACACCGAGCCGGTCGGTGACTTGCCGTTCTCCTCGCGTTCCTCGGGCGGCTCGATCCCGTGGTCGACCGAGTTCCGCAGGATGTGAATGAGCGGGTCGCGGATCTCCGTGAGGATGGTACGGTCGAGTTCGATATCGGAGCCCGACACGTTGAAGTTGACCTTCTTGCCGGTGTCGCGGGCCACATCCCGGACCAGTCGGGGGAAGGTGTCGACGACCTTCGATAAGGGGATCAGCCGCATATCCATCGCCGTGTTCTGGAGGTTGGCGGTGATCTTGTCGAGCTCGTCGAGGTTGTCCGAATCCATCCCCGCCGACTCCATCTCCCGGCGGAGCTTGATTCGACTGGTCACGAGCTGCTCGACGAGGCTGTAGAGTTCGTCGAGCTGGTCTACGTCGACCCGCACCGAGGCGATGTTCGTGCCGTCTTTCTTCGAGCGGTTGGGGCCCGACCGACCGCCCGAATCGTCGTCGCTGTCGCCATCGTCGTCCTCGGTAGACTGGTTTTCGTCGCTCGATCCGCTGTCGCCATCGTCGGTCGACTCGTCGCCACCGTCGTCGGCCGAGTCGCCGACATCGAGTTCGGCCGCATCGGCGGCAGTCATCGGCTCGTCGACGATGGCCGTGACCGGCGTGACTGAGACGGATTCGACCTTGCTGAGCGAGCTCAGGCCGCTTTCGATCGCCTCCTGTGAGGAGTCGATCAGATAGAGGTCGAACGTCTCCTCGAAGTCGCCGTCCTCGATAGTTTCCCGACCGGGATCGGTAATGAACATCTCGTAGGCGTCGTCGAGCGCCTGCAGGACGAAGATCGCGTCGACGCCCTGCATCGCCGACTCGCCGAGGCCGACCGTCGCACGGAAGACGGCGTGGCCCGTGTCGAGTTCGTAGTCGGCCAACTCGTCGGGGAGGTCGATATCCGCAGCCGTCTCGTTGGTCTCGTCGCTGTCGTCCGTTTCGTCGTCCGCGGTCTCATCGCTGTCGTCGGCTTCCTCGGCGTCGTCGGTCGACTCCGTTTCGGTCGAGCCACTGTCGCCGCCCGAGTCGCCGTCGGCACCCGGCACTTCGCCGGTTTCGATCAGCTCCCGGAGATCGGCTTCGACTCCGGAGGCATCGAGGTCGGTCTCGCCCTCCTCGGCGATGTCGTCGACCATTGCGCTGAGGTAGTCGACACCGTCGAACAGCAGGTCCATCAGGTCGGGGGTGATCTCGATCTCGCCGGAGCGGATCTCGTCGAGGAGATCCTCCATCTCGTGGGCGAGGTTGCTGACCGAGTCGTAGCCCATCGCCGCGCCGTTGCCCTTGAGCGTGTGGGCGGTCCGGAAGATCGAGTCCATCGCCTCGGCGTCTTCGGGATCGGATTCGAGCGCCAACAGCGCGTTGTTAAGCTCGGTAATCCCCTCCTCGCTTTCGGCAACGAAGGCTTTGCGGTGTTCTTCGCTCATTTAGACCAACTCCCGTATCGTTGCTGCAACGTCGTCGAGATGACAGACGGAGTCGATGCATCCGGCTTCGACTGCTCGTTTCGGCATTCCATAAATAACACAGCTCTCTTCGTTTTGGGCGATCGTCGGCCCACCGGCCTCCTGGATCGCACAGATCCCCTCTGCGCCGTCGGCACCCATCCCGGTGAGGATCACCCCTGTCAGTGGATCGGTGATCGTTTCGGCGGCCGATTCCATCGTGACGTTGACCGCGGGCATCACCGAGTGGCCCAGATCGTCGTCGATCAATCCGACTCTGATCCGGCCGTTTCGGTAGCCTTCGATCTCCATGTGTGTCCCCCCACGGGCGACCAGCGCTTCTCCGGCCCCGATCCGCGCGCCGTCGCTGGCCTCCCGAACGTCGTACTCGCTGGTCGCGCCGTCGAGTCGGTCGGCGAACCGCGAGGTAAAGGCCTCCGGCATATGCTGGACGACCAGCACCCGACAGTCGCCGCCCGGCAGCTCGCTCATCACCTGTTCGACCGCGTTCGGCCCACCCGTCGAGGAGCCGATGACGACCGTTCGGGTGTCGTCGAAGGCGTCAGTGTTGGGTGTCGACTGGGTCGGCAAAGACGGGGTCGAGGCCCCGGCGGTTCCGGCGGCGGCCGCCGACTGCTGGGCCGGACTGGCCTGCGCGAGATCGGCGTCGGCGACCGTCCGGATCGTCTCGATCAGCTGGTCGCCCAGCCGGGAGACCCCCATCGACACCTCGCCGCCGGGTTTGGCGAAGAAGTCGACCGCGCCCTTTTCGAGCGCCTCGAAGGTGACCTCCGCGTCGTCGTCGGTGTAGGCGCTCAGCATGAGCACTGGAGTTGGGTTCTCGTCCATGATCCGCTCGACGGCCTCGATGCCGTTCATCTTCGGCATTTCGAGGTCCATGGTGACGACGTCCGGCTGCTCGTCGGCGATGACCGACAGCGCCTCGACGCCGTCTTTGGCCTCACCAACGACCGGAATCCCACCCTCGTCGAGGAGATCGGTAATCAACCCACGCATAAACCGTGAGTCGTCGACCACGACCGTCCGTGGCTTACGCATCACCACCACCATGAGGTCGGTCGAACGAACGGCCGGACCGCGCCGACCGCCGCTCCGTTCGCGTTGGGTCAGTCCACATTGCGATGACATACTAAAACGCCGAGAATAAAGCCACCGACCCGATAATCATGGCTGATAATTTATTGGACAGAGTTAACTATCGAACAGTCACACTGCGAATATGGCACAGAGTGAGAGCTCCACAGACGAGGAGGGAACCGGTTCGACCGGCGGGGAGACACAGGTTCTCGAGTTCGGACTGGGAGACGAGACGTACTGTCTTGATATCGACGTAATCGACGAGATCGTCGACGCCGGACAGCTCACCCGCATCCCGAACTCGCCGCCGCAGGTCGAAGGCGTCATGGATCTCCGCGGCCGGACGACCTCGATCATCAATCCGAAAACGGTGTTCGATATCGACGACGAGGGCGAGCGCAACCGAATCATCGTCTTCGATCCCGACTCGATCGGCGACCAGGGCACCATCGGGTGGATCGTCGACGAAGTCTACCAAGTCACCGACATCACACCCGACGATGTCGACGAAACGACCACCGCAAACGACGAAAACGTCCACGGAATCGTCAAAGGCGACGACAAGTTCGTCGTCTGGGTCGACCCAGATATTGTCAGCTCAGAATAACATCTTGGGTCGGATTCGGCATACTGTTCTCAATCGTGAGAACTAGGTACGAATGCTTATTTAGAGATGTGACTGCAGTGTTTTTATGCGCGTCTCAAGCGGCGTCGAGGGGTTCGACCAGCTCGTCGACGGCGGCTTTCCGGAAGACCGACTCTACGTCCTCAGTGGGCCACCAGGAAGCGGAAAGACGACATTCTCCGCGCAGTTTATGGCCGCGGGTGCGGCGAAAGGCGACACCAGCCTCTATGTCAGTATGCACGAGACGCGGGACGGAATCACGACTGATATGGGGGATTTCGACTTCGGCTTCGAGGAGGCCCTCGAATCGGATTCGATCACCTTCCTGGACGCACTCTCCTCGGAGGGACGGCGCTTCTTCGGCGGGCCGGGCGAGAAGATGGACCGCACCAACGTGACGAACCGACTGGCTGGCTTCATCAACTCCCGGGATATCGACCGTGTGGTTATCGACTCGACGATGCTACTGCGGTATCTGTTCGACGACAGCGATACGACGCTGATGCGGTTTCTGACCGCAATCAAGCGTACCTCGGCGACGACACTGTTGATCTCGGAAATGACCGACCCCTCGGCCTACGCCGACGAGCACTTTTTAGCCCACGGCGTCGTCTTTTTCCACAACTATCTCGAAGACGACGGGATGCGTCGCGGGATACAAGTTATCAAAATGCGAGGCACAGACGTCGACACCGATATCCGTACGCTCTCGTTCGGACCGAAGGGGCTGAAAGTAACGGCCGGGACGCCGGTGAACTAGCGTGTACGAGTCGACGTTCTCGGAGGAATGGTCCCAACTCGGCCGCGACGAAGCGGTCGAGCGTGCCTACGCGCTGGGTGTGGCCGCGGCCTGTGGCCACGACAACCGCGAGGAGTACGAGGCAATCAAAGCCGCCGCCGACTCTGCCTACGATCGGAGTCTCATTGAGCTGTCCTTCGAGCAGGGCAAGAGCCAAGCCCTCCAGCTCCAGTCGTCGGGCAGCGACGACGAACACATCTGGGATCAGCTCGTCGAGTCGTCGACGGTCGAGCTTCCGGCGCGAGAGGGCGGGCTCCCCGAGGCGTTGGCCCCGGCCGACCTGCTCGACCGGTTCGGACAGGTCGATGGGCCGCCGAACAACCTGAACAAACCATCGTTTTTAGTACGGGACGACAAAGACAATGTATAACGGTGCCCTCCAATCGCCTCGCGGCAGCCCCCCGCGAGTGACAGCTCCGTTCGATACCCATGCCGCAATCGATACCACGTGACCAAACCATGTCTGTAGAGGAACTCCCGTTGGCGCCGACGCTCACCGATGCCGAGAGCGTCGTGATTGCCGGTCCCCCAATGAGCGGGAAGTACGAACTGATGCACCGGATCCTCGGCAAGGCCGGCGAGCGTGCCATCGTGCTCTCGACGGGCCACGACGCCGAGCGCGTCCGGGCCGACTACGCCGAGACCACCGGCCACGATCCCGACACCTGCGCGATCGTCGACTGTGTCACCCGCGAACAGGGTGGCGAAGCCGAGGACACCGACCGTACCAAGTACGCCTCCTCGCCGAAGAACCTCACCGAACTCGGCGTGAAGTTCACCGAACTCGCCGAGCACTGGGAGGATCAACCCGAAACCACGGTGGGCGTCCACTCGCTGTCCCAACTGCTGATGTATTGGGATGCCGACCGGATCTACCAGTTCGTCCGCGTCCTCCTCGGGCGGACGCGCAACCAGGACTGGCTGACGGTCGCGGTCATCAACTCGACGATGCACGACGAACGCACCCTCCACACCCTGCTCGACCCGTTCGACACCGTCGTCGACACCCGCACGACCGACGAGGGGTGGGAGATGCGAGCCCGTGATCGGAGCTCCTCGCCGACGGCCTGGCAAGAGTTCTAACGACGGCGGGAGCCGGGTCTCGTACGGACATTCCTATCAATTCGTGTGACTACCAAACTGATTAGGTTCAGTGCTTTTGTGGGATGGGCACATACGAAGTAGTGAGGTACCGGGGACAGCAGCAGTCGACTGATCCCCCCTCAGTCGATGATGGTGTCGACTCCCCCTCCCGGTGCTGCATTACTCCAGTCTGCCCCGGCGGTGGTTCCCCCACCACTGCCGTTCCCCCAACCCACTCTATTCCTGCTCCCAGCACTACACACGCTCAGCAGCAGCAACCTGCTGTTGCAGGCGTTCGATCCGTTTTTGAGTCGACGGGTGGGTTCGAAACGGACCGGTGGCGTGCTCCCGATCACTCGGCGGCAGGATGTCGAGTGCGCCGACCGATTGTTCCCACTCGCGGGGGTCAGCTGTCGGTGTCTGTCGCTGTTCGCTGAGCGTCGCCAGCGCCGAGGCAAGCGCGGCTGGCGAACCCGTCAGTGCGACCCCACCCGCATCCGCCGCCAACTCGCGGCCACGGGAGAGAATCGCCACGCCAAACTGGCCGTACAGTTTGAGAACCCAGATCCCAGCATTCCAGACATAATCTCCGAGATCACCGGGATCGTCGTCAATCATGCCATCGGCCATCAACACCGGCACCAACACCAGCCCCATAAGTCGGCTATCCGCGTTGGCGAGATGACTGACTTCGTGAGCCACTACCGCCGTCACCTCCTCGTCGGTAAGCCGCTCGACGAGGCCGGTCGACACCACGATCACGGCATCGGAGCCATGCCCGACGGTAAACGATTCGGGCCGCTCGGTCTCGGTAATCCGGAGCGTCGGCGACGGGATGTCGACCTGCTGGGCGAGTCGGCTGGTCGTCTCGGCCAGCGCTGGCCGCCGCTCGGTGGCTGGTAGGCTGCCGTCGACCAGTCGATTACGGAGCTGATCGACTTCGTGACGGGCAGCCCAGACCGTTGTTAACACTGTCAGTACGGCCACGATATAGAACACGAGATCAGCATCGATAGCCGCCAGATCGATCCCCGACAGGAGCACACTCGTTTCGACGAGCGCCAGATACAGACAGCCGAACCAGACGAGGAGCGCGGCTGCTGCCGCACGCGGGAATCGGTCGCTGAATCCCCGCTCCGACGAGATGGACACCCCGAGTGCTCCCGCCGGGAGCCCGAGCAGTCCACCGACTGATGCGACCGCAACAACCGCTGGCGTGACAGGCAGGACCGTCGAGAGCCGTGGCGCGGCGGTAAGGAGTTCCACAGAGAGGGCCGAATAAATGAGCAAGATCCCCCCAAAGACACCACCGATCAGGGCGACAATAGCAGCTACAACGAGTGTGAACGTCGCGAGAACGCCGAGCGCAACGAGGCTCCGACAGAACAGCGAGAGCCGAAGCCGGAGACGCCCCACATCCATACCCCAACATATCGGAAGTGCTACCTAATCGTTCCGGTAGGTAGACACGACTCGGCGGTCAACCGCGCGTGAACATCGCAACCATTCCGAGTGCGACACAGCAACCGAGAGTCGAACCCACACGCGCCTCGACCGCACACCTAATAGCTATGAGAAACCGATCCGAACAGTCCGATGAGGGAGATAGTCGAAGAGAGACGACATCCGAGCGCAACCGTACTGTCCGGGATACTGATACCCAAACAGCGTAGGGTCTGTGCTTTTGTGGGAGCCGGACCTACAACAGTATGAGGTACCGGGACACCGGTCGACTGTCGTCCCCCTGCAGTCATACTCTATCGGTTCCCCCACCGATTCCCCCACCCCGGTACTGCGCTCAGCTCTCCTCTCCGGCCGTGGTCCCCCACCACTGCCGTTCCCCCACTGACTGCCATTCTCCAAGCCACTGCTTCCTTCCACCGGCCCCACAGCGGTCGATCCGGCTCACAGCCGATTCGATATCTCGGGATATGGTTTATCGATAGGGAACCGGCCGTCTTTTTTAATTCGGTTGCCAACCTCCGTCTATGACCGAGTTCGACCCCGTGAAGTTCGAAGACAAGTACGCGAACTACTTCCCACAGCTCCAACGCGCATACAAGAACGCGTTCAATACGATGAACGACACCTACGACTCGACACTGATCCACGCAATCGACCAGCAGGTGCTCAACGAGAGCGAACCGTTCTACAACGCCGACCGCCAGGGGTTCGACATCGAACTCCCCGACGACCCCTACGACCGACTGGAGGGCGTCGTCGTCGACCGCGAACGGTTTGAGGCGGTCCTCGAAGAGTACACTGACGAGATCGAAACCGAACTCCGCCAGACGTTCCGCATGACGGAGTAGTCGGCAAATCCAATCCGAACCAAAGGTCTAAGCCTGTCGCATCCCAACACAAAGCCATGAGTACGGATTCAGCAGCGTCGGACTCCGACCTGAAAGACCGCGTGGTGAACTTCCTGCGTCGGAACTTCCCCCAGATCCAGATGCACGGCGGCAACGCTGCCATCGAGTATCTCGACGAGGAAAGCGGCGAGGTCCACATCCAGCTCGGCGGTGCCTGTTCGGGCTGTGGCATCTCCCCGATGACGATCCAGGCGATCAAAACCCGGATGGTCAAAGAGATCCCCGAGATCAACGAGGTTCAGGCCAACACCGGTATGGGCGGCGAGCCGGAGATGGGCGAAACCGAAGGCATGAGCCCGTCGTTCCCCGGTGAGTCGAGCGACGACGACGGCGGCAACGAAGGCCCACAGGCCCCGTTCTAACGGCGTTTTTATATCGCTGCTCGTTTTGACAGGTTGAGACGCTGAGCCGACGGGCTTCGTATTTTTAAATAGGGCTATGGGACAGGTCGTCGACGGCCAATAAATCAAATAGTGCGATACGAAATTGGGATTACCACTCTCCGAAGCGGAAGACCTTCGGAATCCGAACCGCCATGCCGTACTTATGCAGTTGGGTCGACGCTTGGCATGGATGAGGCACAGTCAGACCGATCGGCCCAACGTCGGCTCATCCTCAACCCCGTCAGTGGCGGGGCCGATCACGCCGACAGGGGACGGCGGCTGGCGGCGATACATCAGTTTCCGATGGTCGAAACCAAGCGGTGGGGCCACGCTGCCGAGTTGGACACCGAGGCGGCCACGGATGGCATCGACCAACTGAGAGTCTGTGGCGGTGATCAGCGTCGTGCGGAGAGGCTGTCGACCGCCGATCCTTTTAAATCCAGCCTGAGCCGCTTCGATACGGTGCAGTGAGGACTCAGGGAGTCACAAGCATTGATGACTATCCCAACCGAACAGTCGACTGTGACCGATTCGGTTGGCCCCGGCTTCCGCTCGCTGTCGACGGAGTACGACGACCACCAGCCGCAGATCGAGGGTTCGATCCCGGAGTGGCTCTCGGGGACGCTGCTCCGCAACGGCCCCGCGCTGTTCGAGGCCGGAGCGACGCGCGTCAACCACTGGTTCGACGGGCTGGCAATGCTCCGTCGCTATGCCTTCGATGGCGGCGAACTCCGTTACTCGAACCGGTTTCTCCGAACGGACGCCTACGCCGACGCAAAGGCTGGCCAGCTCACCGGCCAGTTCGGCACCGACACCCGCGGCTGGCGACGCATCGTCGACACCCTCACCTCACTCGGCCTGCCGGAGCCGACCGACAACGCCAACGTCCACCTCGCCCGCATCGATGGCAAGTTCGTCGCGCTCACCGAAGCCCCGCGGCGGATCATCTTCGACCCCGACACGCTCGACACCCGCGGCGAGTTCGTTTTTATCGATGACCTCCAGGAACACATCACCGCGGCCCACCTCGTCGACGATCCTCACCAGGAGGAGTGGGTCGGCTTTACGACCGAGTTCGGACTCCAGCCACGGTACCACGTCTACCGGCTGCCGAAGGATAGTCGACGCCGCGAGCGGATCGCGTCGCTTGCGGCCCGCGGTCCGGCCTACATCCACGACTGCAGCGTCACCAAAGACCACGTGATCCTCGTCGAATCGCCGCTGGTGCTGTCGGTGCTGCGGGCGCTCAACCCCTTCTCGCAGGGAGCGATCGATATGCTCGACTGGCAGCCAGACCGCGAGACCCGAATACTGGTCGTCGACCGCGAGACGGGCGCACTCGTCGCCGAGCCGACCCTCCCTGCGACCTTCTGTTTCCACCACGTCAACGCCTATCTCGACGGCGAGGAGATCGTCGTCGACCTCATCGAGTTCCCGGACCCCGAGATCGTCGGCGCGATGTCGATGGCGGAACTCGACGGCGAGGGGTTTCCCGAGGTTCCCGACGGTCGACTCGTGCGCTACCGGATCGACCCGGCCGCCGAAACGGTTAGCCGCTCGCGGCTGTACGACGGCGGGATGGAGTTGCCGCGTGTGCCGCGGTCGGTGACGGGCCGACGCCACCGGTATGCCTACGGTCAGGCGACCGACCGCGAGGGAGCCAACGGGCTGGTGAAAGTCGACTGCGAAACTGGGACCGCACAGGAGTGGTGGGAGCGGTCGGTGTACGTTGAGGAACCGATTCCGGTCCAGCGCCCCGGCGGGGAAAAAGAAGACGACGGCGTGGTGCTGGCGACGGCACTGGACGTCGACCGCGAGCAGACCGCCCTGTTAGTGTTCGACGCCGAAACACTCACCGTGGAAGCGCGGGCGTGGCTCCCGCACGCCGAACCGTTCGGATTTCACGGCCGGTTCTTTTCGGACGTGTAGTCAGGGTGCGCCAGCAAGGACGAACAGACTCTCCTCGTCGCCGTTGTGGATCTGTCGTGTGCTGTCGGGGTCGATTCGCAGCGCGTCGCCCGCCTCCATCGGGACTTTTTCGTCGTCGACGGTGACGACGGCCGCCCCCTCGACGAGGACGTACACCTCCTCTTGGTCTCCGTCGGCGTGGTCGTGTGGTTTGCCTTCCCAGCCCGGCTCGCAGGAGAGCAGCGAGACACCGAGCTGCTCGCAGTCGAGGGGTTCCCGCAGGAAACGGAGCCCGTCGGCGACCGGTTCGACCTCGTCGGTATCGACTTTGGTGTAGGACATCGGCCGGACGTTACGCGCCGAGCGAAAAGTGCGCTTCGGCCGGAGCGGGCGACGTGTGTCACGGCTGTCGATTTGGATGTCCCAAGCGTCTTGGGTCGCACGCACGTACCCGAACTGTGCACGACACAACTCGTGAGTGGCATCTCGCCGAGCGGCCGCAGGGAGAACCGGACGCCGACTGTTTCGAACTCGAAGAAACGGAGATTCCGGAGCCAGCGCCGGGCGAACTCCTCGTCCGCGTGACCTACCTCTCGGTCGATCCGTATATGCGGGGCCGGATGAACGAGGGCGAATCCTATGCCGAACCGTGGGCCGTCGGCGATGTTTTAAAAGGTGGCGTCGTCGGCGAGGTCATCGAGAGCAACAGCGAGGCCTACAGCGAGGGCGATCTCGTCACCGGCGAGGGACGCTGGGGCGAGTACAGCCTCCTGGATGCCGACGAGGTTGCGCCGGTCGATCCCTCGGTCGCCGACCAGCCAGCCTACTTGGGGACCCTCGGGATGCCCGGTCGCACGGCCTACTTCGGCCTGCTTGAGGTCGGCGAACCCAAACCCGGCGAGACAGTCGTCGTCTCCGGTGCTGCTGGGGCGGTCGGCTCGGTCGTCGGCCAGATTGCGAAGCTCAACGGCTGTCACGTCGTTGGCTTTGCGGGCTCCGACGAAAAGACCGACTGGCTGACTGAAGACCTCGGTTTCGATGCCGCGATCAACTACAAAACGACCGACGACTACAGCGCGGCACTCTCCGAGGCCGCCCCCGATGGCGTCGACGTCTACTTCGACAACGTCGGCGGCCCCATTACGGATGCCGTCTTCCCGCAGTTGAACCTCGATGCCCGCGTCGCGGTCTGCGGGCAGATCGCCCACTACAACGCCGAGACAGTCCCGACCGGCCCACGAAAGCTCCCCCAGATCATCGCCCCGCGAGCGAAGGTTCAGGGGCTGTTGATCGGCGACTTCGTCACGCGGTTCGGCGAGGCCAGCGAGCAGCTCGGAGCGTGGGTCGCCTCGGGCGAGCTCACCCACCGCGAGACAATCGTCGAGGGGCTAGAGCAGGCTCCCGACGCCTTCCTCGGACTGTTCTCGGGGGATAACATCGGCAAACAGGTCGTGCAGGTCGCCGATCGGTCGGCGTAGGCTACGATCGATCGCTTGCGTCGGCCCGCGGCAGGTCGACGACGAACGCTGCACCACCCAACTCGCCGTCTTCGGCCCGGATCTCGCCACCGTACTCCTCGACCAGCGTTGTGACCAGCGAGAGTCCCCCACTGGCCCCGTTGTCCGTCTCGAAGAGCGGCTGCTGGGCATCCGGAATCCCGGGGCCGTTGTCGGTGATCCGGAGCCGAACGGTTTCCGGCTCGGTGGCGACGGTGACCTCGATTCGTGGCTCGCTGGCATCGTTGTGTTCGGCGGCGTTCTCGATGAGGTTGTCGACGACCGGTCGGACGCCGTCATTGGCGGCGACGACCGCCTCCGCCGGGAGGTCGGTCGTGACCGAGACCGCAAAGGAATCCTGGATCCGGTCGGTGAACTCGGTCACAACGGGGACGAGGTCGATGGGTTCGAGCGCCGGATCGTCGAGCAGTGTCTCGGTGATCGCGTGGCTCGTGTCGATGCGGACGAGCGCCTCGTCGGCGTTCCGAGCGATGATTTCGGCTGGGTCGCGGTCCGAGTCGGCATCGGTCGGCTGGTCGGTGATGTGGTTGGCGTAGCCGTAGATCGCGGTCAGATCGTTCCGCAGGTCGTGACGAATGAGTCGGTTGACGAACGCCAGCGCGTCGCTGACGACCTCTGCTCGCCGGGCATCGGCCCGTGCCTGAGCGTTGTTGTAGCCGGCGATCAGCCCCGCAACAACCCCGACCTCGACGCCGATCAAAAGCGAAAACACCGGTTCGGTGACGGGACGCCCCTCGACGGCGCGGACGATGAACATCGCCCCGATGACCCCGAGGAACAGCAGGCCGCCGCCGACCCCCCAGCGAAACACGGAATACTGGTTGTCGGTCGACAGATCGGTCCCGCCGAGCCGATAGCCGAAGTAGGCGACGGCGAACGCCGGACCACCATCCAACAGAAACGCGATCAGTGGCCCGACCGAGCCGTCGAGCGCGAGAAACTCGCCAGCGTGATAACTCAGAGAAATACCAAAGAACATCGTGCCGAGTGCGACGATGAACAACGGCGAGTTGGCCCGGAACTGACTCCGAATCACAGTCTAGCAACCGGCGAACAGCCGTTTTAGCGTTCCGGATCCGGAAGATATCCTGAATGTATTGTATGGCAATATATTCAGCCGACGAGATCACCGAACAGTCCAGGATTCGATGGCGTTTGCCATGCTTATGTCGACGCGCGCGTCGAGGCGACCAACTGAGCAGTGTCCCTGTTGCTACTCGACGCGTGGTGCGGTGGCGTCGGTTCGGCCGGGGATTTCGATCTCGATTTCCAGCTCCGGCTCGTCCATTCCCTCGTAGTCGACGTCGAGTTCGACCGGCTCGCCGAAGGCGAACGGAAGCTCCCACTCGTCGTCGACGATCGTGAGTTCGTCCCCATCGCGGAGCTGTTCGCCGAGGGCGATCAGGAACTCGCCTGCCTCGCTGGCGTCGAGTCGGTACTCCTGTTCGAAGTTGCGGCCCGACCGAATGGTCGTCCGCTCGTCGGTGGCTGAGTCGGTGTTGGACATAGCCGGTCAGTAGGGCCTCGGCGGGTAAGTCACTCGCGGTTCCGGTAGCGACCACGGGGCGGACGCGAGGCCGAGGTGGCACGCGGAGCGCAGTCGACGAGAACTGAAGCTTTTTGCCCCGGTGTGACAATGAGGATTCTATGAACTACCGTGAGGTCACCGTCACCGGCGAGTACATGGCTCGACTCGAAACCGGAGCGGACTGGCGCGAGGAGATCGAAACCCTCGCCGCGGACGTTGAGGCCGAGGCGGGCTGGTTTTCGGCCCTCGGCTCGGTCGAGGATGCCGAACTCTGGTTTTACGATCAAGATGACAAAGAGTACCAATCGGTAACCTTCGACGAGCCACTGGAAGTCGCCGCCTGCGTCGGCAACGTCAGCCTCCTGGACGGCGAACCCTTCGCCCACACTCACGCCGTCCTCTCGCGGCGGAACGGACAGGCGCTTGCTGGACACCTCAACGCCGGGACCGTCTTCGCGGGCGAACTCTACTTCCGCGCGTTCGAACAGCCACTGACCCGCGAGCGAGACGAGGACACCGAGTTGGATCTCTGGCTGTGAGCGAGACGAGCGACGGCCCCGCCGGTGATGACGCCGGAGAGCCCGACAACCGGACCCCGATGCGAGCCGACGACGAGCAGTATTTCGACCGAATAGAGCGTCGACTCGACGAGGCGATGGCGGTCGCCGAGCGCGCCAAAGGCCAGGGCAAGGACCCCGAACCGGAGGTCGAAATCCCGATCGCCCAGGACATGGCCGACCGCGTCGAGAACATTTTGGGGATTCCGAACGTCGCCGAACGCGTCCGGGAACTCGAAGGCCAGATGTCACGGGAAGAGGCGGCCCTCGAACTGGCGAAAGACTTCGCCGAGGGCCGTGTGGGCGACTACGACAGCAAGGCTGGCAAAATCGAGGGGGCGGTCAGAACTGCGGTCGCCCTGCTCACTGAGGGGGTTGTTGCAGCTCCGATCGAGGGAATCGACCGGGTCGAACTGCTCGACAACGACGACGGCACCCAGTTCGTCAACGTCTACTACGCCGGGCCGATCCGCTCGGCCGGTGGGACCGCCCAAGCACTCTCCGTACTGGTCGCCGACTACACCCGGAGTATCCTCGGTCTCGCCGAGTACAAGGGCCGCGAGGAGGAGATCGAACGGTACGTCGAGGAGATCAACCTCTACGACAAAGACACCGGGCTCCAGTACTCGCCGAAGGACAAGGAGAGCCGCTTTATCGCCACGAATATGCCGATCATGCTCGACGGCGAGGCGACCGGCGATCTCGAAGTTTCGGGCTACCGGGATCTCGACCGCGTCGACACCAACTCCTCGCGGGGCGGGATGTGTCTGGTCGCCGCCGAGGGAATCGCCCTCAAAGCTCCCAAAATCCAGCGCTACACCCGCCAGCTCGACGAGGTCGACTGGCCGTGGCTACAAGACCTCATCGACGGTACCATCGAGGGCGAAGAAGACGACAGCGACGAGGCGGCCGACGCGGCCGACGAATCCGATGCCGAAGCCGACGACGGCGAGAGCGAGAACGGCGACGAGGAGGGCAAAGTCGACGGCCCCGCCCGCGTCAAACCCAAATCGAAGTACCTGCTCGATCTGATCGCGGGGCGGCCGGTCTTCGGTCACCCCTCCGAATCCGGCGGGTTCAGGCTCCGATACGGTCGGGCGCGTAATCTGGGCTTTGCGACCGCGGGCGTCCATCCGGCGACGATGCACATCATCGACGATTTTCTTGCTACTGGGACCCAGATCAAAACCGAGCGACCGGGGAAGGCAGCCGGAATCATCCCGGTCGACTCCATCGAGGGGCCGACGGTCAAGTTGGCGACCGGCGAGGTCCGGCGGATCGACGACCCCGAGGAAGCACTCGAACTCCGCAACGGCGTCGAGAAGATCCTGGATCTCGGCGAGTATCTCGTCAACTACGGCGAGTTCGTCGAAAACAACCATCCGCTCGCGCCCGCCTCGTACGCCCCCGAATGGTGGGTCCAGGAGTTCGCAGCTGCGGGCGCGGACGTCCAGGCCCTCCAGGACGACCCCCACGTCGACCTCGAAGCGCCGACTGCCACCGAAGCCCTCCGGTGGGCAACCGAGTACGACTGCCCACTCCACCCGAAATACACCTACGTCTGGCACGATATCCCGGTCGAAGCCTTCGAGACGCTCGCGGCGGCCGTTGCCGACGGCGAGCTCCGCGAGGGCGGCGACGTGCTCGTGGTCGAGCGAAGCGAGACGGTCCAGACGAGCCTCGAAACTCTGCTGGTCACCCACCAGCAGACCGACGAGACCTGCGAGATCCGCGACTGGCTCCCGCTGGCCCGCTCGCTCGGCGTGAGCGAGGACCTAACCAAAGAGTGGGACGAGTTGTCGGCGGACGCGAGGGCGTGGGACGGCGGCAACAACTCCGTGAAGGCCGCCAACGAGGTCGCTCCGTTCGAACTTCGCGAGCGCGCGCCGACGCGGATCGGCGCGCGAATGGGTCGGCCCGAGAAATCCGAAAAGCGGGACCTCTCACCAGCAGTCCACACGCTGTTCCCGATTACCGAGGCTGGAGGCAGCCAGCGGGACGTGGCCGCCGCCGCTCGGGAGATGGACGAGCAGGGTCGACGCGGCGTCCACAGGATGCAGATCAATCAGCGGTTATGTCCGGACTGCGAGACCCAGACGTTCAAATCGCAGTGTCCCGACTGCGGGGCCCACACCGAACCGCACTACGAGTGCGAGGACTGCGAAGTCGTCTGTGAACCCGACGAGGCAGGCCGTGTCGAATGTCCGCGGTGTGAGCGGGACGTGACCGCCGCCGAGTGGCAGGAGGTCGACCTCCGAAGCGAGTACCGCGGCGCACTGGAGTCGATCACCGAACGCGAGGGGAACTTCGAGATTTTAAAAGGCGTTCAGGGGCTCACGTCGGCGAACAAGACGCCCGAAGCCATCGAAAAGGGAATCCTGCGGTCGAAACACGGCGTTTCGTCGTTTAAAGACGGCACCGTCCGGTACGATATGACCGACCTGCCGGTGACCGCAGTGAAGCCCGAAGAACTCGACGTGACCGTCGACCACTTCCGCGGGCTGGGCTACGAGACCGATATCGACGGCGATCCGTTGCGGCATGACGATCAGATTGTCGAACTCAAAGTCCAGGACATCGTCCTCTCGGATGGCGCAGCCGAGCACATGTTGCAGACCGCGGATTTCGTCGACGATCTCCTGGAACGGTTCTACGGCCTGCCCGCCTTCTACGATGTCGACGAGCGCGACGATCTGGTCGGCGAACTCGTCTTCGGGATGGCCCCCCACACGAGCGCGGCAGTGGTCGGTCGGGTGGTCGGCTTTACGAGCGCGGCGGTCGGCTACGCACATCCGTACTTCCATGCCGCAAAACGGCGCAACTGCGATGGCGACGAAGACTGCGTAATGCTGCTTATGGACGGGCTGTTGAACTTCAGCCGAGAGTTCCTGCCGAACAAGCGTGGCGGGCGAATGGATGCGCCCTTAGTGATGTCCTCACGCATCGACCCGGCCGAAATCGACGACGAGGCCCACAACATGGACATCGTCGACACCTACCCCAAATCGTTCTACGAGGCCACCCTCGAAAAGGCCGACCCCGAGTCGGTCGACATCCAGACTGGCGAGGACACCCTCAACACGCCGGACCAGTACCGCGGCTTCAACCACACCCACTCGACGACGGATATCCACATGGGGCCGAGCCTGTCGGCCTACAAGACGCTGGGGTCGATGATGGACAAGATGGACGCCCAACTGGAGCTGGCCCGCAAACTCCGGGCGGTCGACGAGACCGACGTGGCCGAGCGCGTCATCGAGTACCACTTCCTGCCGGATCTGATCGGCAACCTCCGGGCGTTTTCGAGCCAAAAGACCCGGTGTCTCGACTGCGACGAAAAGTATCGTCGGATGCCGCTGTCGGGCGAATGCCGGGAATGTGGCGGGCGGGTGAATCTCACGGTTCACGAGGGCTCTGTAAACAAATACATGGACACCGCCATTGAGGTCGCCGACCGGTTCGGCTGCCGGGAGTACACCAAACAGCGGCTGCGCATCCTGGAGCGCTCGCTTGAATCCGTCTTCGAGAACGACAAAAACAAACAGAGCGGGATTGCGGACTTCATGTAGCGGTTGGGAACCGTTCCCGAACCCCCTCCGTTTCGGGTGGAGATTTGTAGCTGACAGAACCAGTCGACTGGTATAACGCCCCGTTTCGACCGGCAATCGTCGAATGCTACCATTTAACACACTTATGCGACTGCTGATCGTAGCCGGAACCATGAGCGAATCCAACAGCCATCCGGCAGACACCGATCAGACACCGAAACTCGTCGGCGAAACGGTGTTCGATGAGGACGGAGAGCCGCTCGGCGTGGTCCGGAGCCTGACTGACCACGGGTTCGTCGTCTCGACCAGCCCCGAGGCCACCGGCGGCCCGCAGTCGACCAGCGGCGAGTTCGGCGAGGCCTACCTGATGTGGCGGTGTCTGGAGTGTGGCGAGATGGGCGAGATCGAATCGATGCCCGATCGGTGTCCGAACTGTGAGGCCGAACGGGAGTCGTTGTACTACTGGACCGAAGACTGAGTAAAAAAGCTACAAACAGGTCAACACCACTCGGCGAGGACCGGCGCGTCAGTCTCGGATACCGAAAGCCACGCGTCATCCCGGCTGATGTCGGCGATAATATAGGAAGGACTACTGGAGGAAGCGTCGATCGAGGCCATCACCTCGGCGTCCGAGCCATCGGCAACAGGTGTGTGTTCCTGTGGCATGGTTTCCTCTCACACTCTGACGTATATAAACGTGTCGAAAGGTAATGTAAATATCCAGTATCGACCGCCAGCAAGGCGGGCCGGCGTTCGGTTGATACAAGAGGCTGGCCGACGGTACGCGAACTATGCACGTAGTCGACGCGATGACACCGCGGTCGGAGCTGGTGACCGTCGAACTCCCCGGCACCCGCGACGACGTTCTGGAGTACCTACAGGAACATGGCTTTTCGTCGGTCCCGGTCGTCAAGGAAAGCGACGGACGCGAGGTCTACCGCGGACTCGTCTCCCGAGACGATCTGATCGACCGCCCCGACGAAGACCAGTTGGCACTGCTAATGGCCGAAGTGCCGACGATCACGACCGATGCGGATATCCACGAGGCCGCTGCGGTCATGCGTGAGGAGACCGCCCGACGGCTGCCTGTCGTCGAGGCTGACGACGAGAGCGCACTCGCCGGAATTCTCACGCTTACGGACGTGGTTCGGGCAATTGCCCGCGAGGAGATCGACGGCCAGACCGAGGTCGGCGACCTCGCGACACAGGATATCAACACGACCTACGTCGAGACCCCGCTGCCGGTCGGCGAACGCGAGATCTACTACGCGAACGTTCCCTACACTGTGGTCCTCGACGACGACGGCGAGATGACGGGCATCCTCACCGAGGTCGACATCGTCGAGGTCGCCCGCGTCGTCGAAGGCGAGGACGACACCGGCGAGTCGATCGCCGAACAGGACTCCGAGTGGGCCTGGGAAGGGATCAAAGCCGTCGGGAACAGCTACTTCCCGACCCGGAACGTCGAGATCCCGGCCGAACCCATCGCCGAGATCATGACCGAAGACGTGGTGACGATCTCCCGAACCAAGACCGCCACGGAGGCCGCACAGGCGATGATTACGAACGACATCGAGCAGATCCCTCTGCTGGCTGGCGGCGAACTCGTCGGCATGGTCCGGGATATCGATCTCCTGGAGGGGCTGTGATGGCCGAGCAGAACGAACTCATGGAGCTGGCCAAACGCCGCGGCTTTTTTTTCGGCTCGAACGGGGCCTACGGCGGGACGGCTGGCTTCTACACCTTCGGCCCGGAGGGCGCATCGCTCAAACACAACGTCGAATCCGCCTGGCGCGATCAGTTTACGGTCCGCCTCGGTAACGACGAAATCGAAGCGCCGACGATCATGCCCGAGGCTGTCTTCGAGGCGTCGGGCCACCTCGATGGGTTCGACGACATGCTCGTCGAGTGTGCGGAGTGCGGCGAAAGCCACCGCGCCGACCACCTGATCGAGGACGCAGTCCCGGAGATCGAGGACGCCGAGGCCCTCGGTATCGAGAAGGTCCAGGAGCTCATCGCCGACCACGACCTCGCGTGTCCGGCCTGTGGGGCCGACCTCGCGGGCGAGCCGGTCGAGGATTTCAACCTCATGTTCGAGACCTCGATCGGCCCCGGCTCGGGCCAGCCGGGCTATATGCGCCCCGAGACCGCCCAGGGGATTTTCGTCGAATTCCCGCGGCTCAAGGAGTACGCCCGCGGCCAGCTCCCGTTCGGCGTCACCCAGATCGGCCCCGCCTACCGCAACGAGATCAGCCCGCGGCGCGGCATCATTCGCGTGCGTGAGTTTACACAGGCCGAGTTGGAGCAGTTCATCGACCCCGAAGAGGACGAGCCACCGCTCGGCGAAGTCGAGGACGTCGAGGTGACGCTCTACCCCGCCACTGAGCAGAACGCAGAGGATGGCGACTACGTCGACACGACCATCGGCGAGGCCGTCGAAGAGGGAATCATCGGCTCGCCGTGGGTCGCCTACTATCTCGGCATCGCCCAGGAGTGGTACGAGCGCGTCGGCGTCGACATGGATCGGTTCCGGTTCCGCCAACACCTCACCGGCGAGCGGGCCCACTACGCCGCCGACTGCTGGGACGCCGAAAGCGAGATTTCGGGCAACTGGATCGAGATCGCCGGCTTCGCCTACCGCGGCGACTACGACCTGACCAAACACGGCGAGTACTCCGAGGACCGCTTTACGGTATTCAAACGGTACGACGAGCCGATCACCGTCGAGAAAGCGGTCGTCGACCCCGATATGTCGGCGCTCGGCCCCGAGTTCGGCGGTGCCGCCGCCGACGTGGCCGACGGGCTCCAGGAGCTCGCCGACGAGGACCCCGACGCCTTCGAGGGCGACGAGGTGACCGTCGACGTAGACGGCGAGGAGTACACCGTCGACACCGAGGTCGCCAACTTTGCGGTCGAAGAACAGACCGAGTCGGGCGAACACATCACGCCCCACGTCGTCGAACCCTCCTTCGGGGTCGGGCGAACCGTCTACACCCTCTTGGAGCACGGCTACAGCGAAGACGAGGTCGACGGCGAGACGCGGAGCTATCTCTCGCTTGCGCCCGAAGTGGCCCCGACCAACGTTGCGGTCTTCCCGCTTGTCAGCAACGACGACGAGCTGATCGACGTGGCGACCGACGTGTCGGGAAGCCTTCGGGAGGCAGGTATCTCGGTTACCTACGACGATTCGGGCTCGATCGGCCGCCGCTACCGCCGACAGGACGAGGTCGGCACCCCGTTCTGTGTGACCGTCGACCACGAAGGCCTCGAAGGCGACGGCGAGCAGACAGTCACGCTCCGCGAGCGGGATTCGGCCATCCAGATCCGGCTGCCGGTCGACGACGTGGCAGGGGAGCTGGAGGCTATGCTGGCCGGTGATCGGGCGTTCGACGAGCTCGGCGATCGGTACGACGACGTCGCAACCGACGTGACGACAACGTGAGCCGGAGTCCGAGATGAGCGAGTACGGTCGGCGGGCGGTCCACGCCAGCGGGGTCGGGATGCCACTGCTGTATCTGCTCGATCTGGCGACGTGGAACCAGCTGCGGTACTTCATGCTCGGCGTGACAGCCGTGGCGTTCGTCCTGGAGTTCCTCCGGTTAGTTGTCGGGCTGAACCACTGGCTCTACGACGAACTCACCCGCCCCTACGAGGCCGACAGCGTCGCTGGCTACGCCTTTTATATGTTGAGCGTCACGCTCGTCGCGGTCACCTTTGGGCCGAGCGTCACGCTTCCAGCCGTCCTGATGCTGGCGGTCGCCGATCCGATCAGCGGCGCGCTGAGCGACAACGGAGCCCACGAACACAAGCGCCCGGCGGTGATCGGCGCGACCTTCGGGCTCTGTTTCCTGCTCGCGGTGCCGTTTACGGTCGCCTGGAGCGACCTCGCCGTGGGAGCCGCTGCCGCGGCTGGCGGCGCGCTGTTGGGGGCGATCGCCGACGGGATCAAGCCGATCATTCGCGGGGTCGCCGTCGATGACAACCTCACGATCCCGCTGGCGGCCGCGGTCGGGATCGCTGGGGTATTCTGGCTGCTCGGCGTCGACACCGGCTTCGATCCGTTCGGCTTCTGAGACGGTCCGTTTTCAAAATCGGAACCCCATCAGCGCAACCGAAGCCCATTTACTAACTAGTCAGTAAGTTGTGGGCGAACATGGAATCGGAGACGACCGAGACGATCATCCGGGCGACCGGACGGAGCCTCTGTGAGTACGGCTACGCCGACCTCACGATGCAGCGGATCGCCGAGGCGTCGTCGGTGACGACGGCGGCGATCCACTACCATTTCGACACCAAAGAGGAACTCCTGGACGCGTTTCTCGACGATCTGGTCGACCGCTTCGAACGGCAGGTCGACTGTGAGGCCGCCGATCCCCGCGACCGGCTGGCGGGATTTCTCGATGCGGTGTTTGACTCGTCACCCAACGACGAGTTCCCGATTGCGCTGATGGAGCTGAAGGCCCAAGCGCCCTTCCACGACACCTACCGCGAGCGGTTCCGCGAACTCGACGCCGCGCTTCGGGGGGTCGTCGAGGACGCCGTCAACGCTGGCATCGAGGCGGGCCATTTCGCCGCGGTCGATGCCGCCGCAGTCGCCCGGGCGGTCAGCACGATGATCAACGGCAGCCACGTTCGGATGGTCGCACTCGGCGAGGACCCTGAAAAAACCCGACAGGTGGTCGAAGACTATCTCGAAGCACAGTTGGGCTGGCGCCCGGAGGAAGCCGCGTGAGCTTTTTTAAAGGACAGGAGGAACTCGAACTGACCGAGGGCGGTATCCTCAAGCCGCTGGTGTATCTCTCCTTGCCGATCGTCGTGACGAACCTGCTGCAGACCGCGTACAATCTTGCCGACACGTTCTGGCTCGGTCGCTACTCGACGGAGGCGCTGGCGGCGATCTCGTTCGGCTTCCCGATGGTCTTTCTGCTCATCTCCCTTGGGATGGGGTTGTCGGTCGCGGGCAGTGTGCTAGTGGCTCAACACACGGGGGCCGACGAGACCGAACAGGCCGAGTACGCTGCCTCCCAGACAGTCACCTTCGCCTTCATTGGCTCGCTCATCCTTGGCCTCGGCGGCTACCCCTTCGTTAGACCCTTCCTCGCCTTTTTAGGGGCCTCACCCGAGGTGCTGCCGGGAGCGACCGCCTACATGGAGGTCATCGCGCTGGGACTGCCGTTTATGTTCGGCTTCTTCGTGTTCATCTCGCTGATGCGGGGCGCTGGCGATACGATCACGCCGATGGTCGTCATGTTCGGGACGGTCGTGATCAACGTCATCCTGGATCCGTTCCTCATCAACGGGTGGTCGATCGGCCCCATCTCGTTTCCCGAACTCGGGATCGAGGGGGCGGCGATCGCGACCATCTTCTCGCGGAGCCTCGCGATGGTCGTCGGTCTCGGGATCATGCTGTCGGGGAGCCGCGGCATCCAGATCAATCTCACCGACATGAAGCCCGACTTCCAGTATCTCCGCAAGATCCTCCGGATTGGCGTCCCGGCGAGTATCGAGGGAACTGGGCGTGCGCTCTCGATTAACGCCCTGTTGATCGTCGTCGGGCTGTTTTCGACCGCGGTCGTCGCGGCCTTCGGAATCGGCACCCGCGTGTTTTCGGTCATCTTCCTGCCAGCCATCGCGGTCGCCCGTGGCGTCGAGACGATGTCGGGTCAGAACATCGGGGCTGGAAAGTACGACCGCGCCGAGGCGGCCAACTACCTCGCGGCCAAGGGACTGTTCGTGGTTCTCGGGGTGGTGGGTGTGCTCATCTTCCTCGTTCCGACACCCATCGTGAGCGTGTTTACCGATGACCCCGCGGTACTCGATGAGGGTTCGACGCTGCTGCGGTATGTCGCGCTGTCATTCGGGTTTACCGGGGTTATGCGAGCGTTCACCGGGGGCTTCCGCGGGGCGGGCAAGACGCTCGTCGCCGCGGCGATCGCCATCCTGACCCTGGGTGGGATTCGACTGCCGGTCGCCTACATCGCCTCGCAGTTCCGGCTGCCGATCCCCTACGCCGATCTGGTTTTCGGTGTCCGAGGGATCTGGACGGCGTTTTTCGTCTCGAACGTGGCGGGGGCAGTCATCGCGTGGCTCTGGTTCCGACGCGGGACGTGGCGCGAGGGCGACGTTCGCGGGACACCGGAGGTGGTCGACGGGCCCGAGGTCGACGCCTCGGCCGGTGACGATTAGCCACAATCAGTGCCGAGTGGGGAATGTGGTCAGTACACACGGTACGAACAATCACGCAACGGTTTTGTAGCAGAGCCCAAAAATCACTGCTAATGGCAGCGAGTCGTCGACCACGCCTGTTGGCTCCGATCCGGCAGCGGCGGCTGCGGCAATGGTGCCAGCGGGCACCCCGGCGACTACCGCGAGCGGGGCGGCCATACGTGGCCGACCTCGCCTCGTTTTGACGATCGAGCCACTGCGGTGCCAGCAGGCACCCGCGGTTCGGCCGTCGATTCGTTTTCATGACTCCCCGTTTTTAGGCCCGTAGCCTGCTCTATGACACTATTTTCGGAAAATAGAAACGCTGAATTTAAGTTCCCCTCTCTATTCGTTGTAGCCAATGACAAAGCGTGTGGCACTGGCGTTCAGCGGCGGTCTGGATACGACCGTCTGTGTGCCGGTTCTCGAAGAGGAGTACGGCTACGACGAAGTAATCGGTGTGACGGTCGACGTCGGCCAACCGGCCGAGGAGTTCGAGGAGGCCCGCGAGACGGCCGAAGCCCTCGACCTGGAGCATCACGTGGTCGAGGCCAAAGCGGAGTTCGCCGACCTCTGTTTCGACGCGGTTCGCGCGAACGCGGACTATCAGGGCTACCCGCTCGGGACCGCGCTGGCCCGTCCGGTGATCGCTAAAGCCATCCTCCGCGTCGCACAGGAGGAGGGCTGCGACGGGATCGCCCACGGCTGTACCGGCAAGGGCAACGACCAGCTGCGGTTCGAGGCCGTCTGGCGCGCCTCCGATCTCGAAGTCATCGCGCCCGTCCGCGAGATGGGGATGACCCGCAACTGGGAGATCGAGTACGCCGACGAGCGCGACCTCCCCGTGCAGGCGGGCAACGAGGGCACCTGGTCGATCGACACCAATCTCTGGAGCCGCTCGATCGAGGGTGGCGATCTCGAAGAGCCCGACTACGTCCCCGGCGAGGAGATCTACAACTGGACGACCGCCCCGAGCGGCGAGACCGAAGAGATCGAAATCGAGCTCGACGAGGGCTATCCGGTCGCACTCAACGGCGAGGCGAAAGAGCCGATCGCGCTCATCGAGGAACTCAACGAGCTGGCGGGCTCCTACGGCGTCGGCCGCACCGACATGATGGAAGACCGGATGCTCGGCCTCAAAGTGAGAGAAAACTACGAGCACCCAGCCGCCACGACCCTCCTCAATGCGCACGAGGGCCTCGAATCGCTCGTCCTCACGAAGGAAGAGCGTGACTTCAAACAGCAGGTCGACAACGAGTGGAGCCAGAAGGGCTACGAAGGCCTCGTCGACGGCCCACTCGTCGCTGCGCTCGAAGGCTTCATCGACGAGACCCAGCAGAAGGTCACCGGCTCGGTGACGATCCGCTTCGAGGGCGGTCAGGCTCGCGTCGTCGGCCGGTCCAGCGAGTACGCCGTCTACTCCGCCGATGCGGCCTCGTTCAACACCGAGAAAGTTGGCAAGATCACCCAGGAGGACGCGACGGGTGTTGCCAAATACCACGGCTATCAGGACCGCATCGCGGCCCAAGCCGAGAAGGCCGCACAGGACGCCGAAACGAAAGCAGCCGCCGACGGCGGCGACAGCGAATAAAATGACCGGAGACTCGACGGACGGCGATACGGAAGGGGGCGACGAAACAGTGGTCCGCCGGGACCGCTTCAGCGGCGGCCCCGCCCGCGAGTTCCTGTCGAGTCTCGCCGGCGACGAACGGATTTTTGCGGCTGATCTGGCGGTCGACCAGGCTCACGTCGTCATGCTCGCCGAGCAGGAGATCATCGACGACGACGAAGCCGGCCGAATTCTCGACGCGCTCGCTGATGTCGAGTCGGCGGGCCACGGCGCGCTCGACGGTGGGGAGGACGTCCACGAGGCCATCGAGTCGGCGGTCATCGACCGCGTCGGCCCCGACGGCGGGAAGATGCACACCGCCCGGAGCCGCAACGACGAGGTGGCGACGTGTATTCGGTATCGGCTTCGGGGGGATCTCCTGGAGGCCGCAGAAACCACCCTCGGGCTCCGCGAAGCCCTCATTGAGGCGGCGGCCGAGCACACTGACACCCTGATGCCCGGCTACACCCACCTCCAGCCCGCCCAGCCGATCACGGTCGGCCACTTCCTCATGTCGTATGCGTCGACAATCGCCCGCGATACGGCGCGACTCCTGGATGCCTACGACCGAACCAACGAATCGCCGCTCGGCGGGGCGGCCTTCGCGGGCACGCCGTTCAACATCGACCGCGAACGCACCGCGGAATTGCTCGGGTTCGACAGCGTCATCGACAACTCGATGGACGCCTCGTCGGCCCGTGATTTCCTCGCCGAGGCCACAGCCGCGTTAGCGATCCACGCCACCACGCTGTCGGGGCTCGCCGAAGATATCGTCATCTTCGCCAACAAGGGATATGTCGATCTGTCGGACGACTACAGTTCGACCTCCTCGATCATGCCCCAGAAAAAGAACCCCGACACGCTCGAACTCACCCGTGCGGTGGCGGGCGACGCGACCGGCGAACTCACTGGGCTGTTGACGACGCTCAAGGGGCTCCCGCGAGCCTACAACCGTGACCTCCAGCGCGCCCATCCGCACACGTTCCGCGCGGTCGACGCCGTCGTCGAAGCCTCGGCCGTGGCAGCGGGGGCGGTGTCGACTGCGAGTTGGAACGAATCGCTGCTGGCCGAGGACGCCGGAGCGGGCTTTTCGACGGCGACCGGGATCGCCGATCTGTTGGCGATGGCCGGACTGCCGTTCCGCACTGCCCACGAAGTGGTCGCGCTGGCCGCCGAGGAAGCCGAAGACGCCGAGACGGCGGTCTCGGCCACACTGCTCGATGCGGCCACCGAAGACGTCCTCGGCGAGTCGCTGTTCGACTATGTCGACCGGGCGGCCGTCGAGTCGGCCCTCGACCCCGCCGAGAGCGTCGAGAGCCGTGATTCGCAGGGTGGGCCAGCCATCGCGGCTGTCGAGTCGACCATCGCGAGCGCACGCGAGACGCTTGCCGACGACAACGACTCACTGGCCGAGCGGCAGGCCACGCTAGAAGCCGCCGAGACGGACCTCCAGGAGGCGGTCGGCGAGTATGTATAGACGACTGCGGCGACCCCCGCTTGGGGGCAACACACCAACATGAAATTCAACCGAGGATTTCGACGAACCGCCGACGCCCGATAACACTCCCGTAGTGGCTTTGCCGGTTATTGTAAATTTTCAAACAAGTTCGATGTGTTTAAGTATATAGGTGGGGAAGTCGTGAGTACGCACATGACAGACGCAGAATGTCCGGAGTGCGGGGCCGAGGTTTCCCTGCACGACGACCTGGAAGTCGGAGAGATCATCGATTGTGGCACCTGTGGTGCCGAACTCGAAGTCATCGCCGTCGACCCGGCGGTCCTGGAGACGGCCCCGGAGCTCGAAGAGGACTGGGGCGAGTAAGTTTGGCGACGACGGCCGCAGTGGCGTCTTCACGCCAGTTCACACACCTATGAAAGTTGGAATTCTTTATTCGCGGATTCGCAAAGACGAGAAGCTCCTGTTGGGCGAGCTTCGCGACCGGGACCACGAGATCACGAAGATCGACGTCCGGAAACACCAGTTCAGTCTCGACGGGACGACCGCCGATATCGAGGACCTCGATATCGTCGTCGACCGCTGTCTCTCGACTAGCCGGTCGCTGTACGCCACGCGGTTCATCGACCACTACGGAATCCCCGTGGTCAACAGCCCCGAGACCGCCGACGTCTGTGCCGACAAGGCCAAAAACAGCCTCGCGCTCGATGCGGCTGGCGTGCCAACTCCCGAGACCAAAGTCGCCTTCACGACCGACTCGGCGATGGAGGCCATCGAGGAGTTCGGCTACCCCTGTGTCCTCAAGCCCGTGGTCGGCTCGTGGGGTCGACTGATGGCGAAGATCGACTCCAAGAGTGCCGCCGAGGCGATCCTGGAACACAAGAAGGTCCTGGGCCACTACGAGCACAAGGTGTTCTACATCCAGGAGTTCGTCGACAAGCCGGGCCGGGATATTCGCGTGCTGGCCACCGACGGCGAGCCAGTCGCGGCCATGACCCGGAGTTCGGACCACTGGCTGACAAACGCCGCAAAGGGCGGCGAAACCGACGATTTCGGCCTCGATGACAAAGCCCTAGAGCTGGTCGAACAGGCCAGCGACGCAGTCGGTGGCGGCCTGCTCGGCGTCGACCTGATGGAGGTCGGCGGCGAGGAAAGCGGCGAGTACACCGTCCACGAGGTCAACCACACCGTCGAGTTCAAAGCCCTCGACAGTTGCGTGGACATCGACGTGCCCGCCGCGGTCGTCGATTGGCTGGAATCGAAAGCCGCGGCCGAAAACGAGGAGCTGACGACCGCATGAGCAGCGAGACCTACTCTGCGACCGTCATCGGCGGCACCGGCTTCACTGGCGGGGAACTGCTGCGCCTGCTGGCTGGCCATCCGAACTTCGAGATCGAACAGGCCACGAGCCGGTCGAAAGCCAACAAGACGGTCGGCCACTCCCATCCGAACCTTCGGGAGCTCGACCTCAGATTCAGTTCGCCGGACGACCTCGAATCGGTCGACGTCCTCTTCGCGGCGACCCCGCACGGCGTCTCGATGGAGCAGATCGACACCTTCTACGAGCACGCCGACACGGTGGTCGACCTCTCGGCGGACTTCCGCCTCAACACGGTCGAGCAGTACGAGGAGTGGTACGACGGCCACAGCGCGCCCGAATACCTCGACCAAAGCGTCTATGCGCTCCCCGAACTCACCCGCGACGAACTGCCGGGTGCGGACCTCATCGCCAGTGGGGGCTGTAACGCCACCTCGACGATTCTCGGTCTGAAACCGCTGTTCGATGCGGGGATCCTGGAGGGCGACGAGGATATCGTGGTCGATGTCAAGGTCGGCTCCTCGGAGGGTGGCGCAGGTGGCGGCGCGGCCTCAAGCCACCCTGAACGCTCGGGGATCGTCCGCCCCTACGCACCAATCAGCCACCGTCACGAGGCCGAGATCGAGCAGTTCCTCGGTGTCTCGGTGTCGTTTACCGTCCACGCGGTCGACATGATCCGCGGTTCGTCGGCGACCTGCCACGTCTTCCCCGGCGGGCCCGTCTCGAAGGGCGACCTCTGGAAGGCCTACCGCGGCAGCTACGAGGACGAGCCGTTCATGCGACTCGTTTCCGGCGGCGGGGGCGTCTACCGCTACCCCGAACCGAAGGCCGTCGCCGGGACCAACATCGGCGAGGTCGGCTTCGAACTCGACCCCTCGAACAAGCGCATCGTCGCCTTCTCGGCGATCGACAACATGATGAAGGGCTCAGCGGGGCAGGCGATCCACGGGGCGAACGTCGCCCTCGGCCTTGACGAGACCGCAGGCCTCGACTTCGCAGGCCTCCACCCAGTCGGCGCACCATAGCGCCCTCGACTTTTCACTATGACCGGATACAACACAGACTCGCGTGCTACTCGTCTTTCCGAGCCGCGCGCAGACGACCAGTCGACCGAATCGGCCACCCCACAGGTGAACCAACTGCGTGCCGACGGTGGCCGACGGCCCCCGGTCGTGGTGAAGATCGGCGGCGCGAAAGCCGTCGACCCCGAAGGCGCAGTCAGTGATATCGCCGCGCTCGTCGACGACGGCCGCGACGTGATCGTTGTCCACGGTGGCTCGACGGCAGTCGACGAGACGCTCGAACGCATGGGAATCGAGCCGACCTACGTCGAGACACCCGGCGGCGTCACCGGCCGCTTCACTGATGAGGAGACTATCGAGGTCTTCGAGATGGTGATGGCCGGCAAACTCAACACCGAGTTGACAACGCTGTTTCGCAATGCGGGCGTCGACGCCCTGGGTCTCTCGGGCGTCGACGGCGGCCTGCTGACTGGCCCGCGGAAATCGGCGGTTCGCGTGCTCGAAGACGGCAAAAAGAAAATCAAGCGCGGCGACCACTCCGGGAAGATCACCGACGTTAACGACGGCCTACTGGCCGATTTGTTGGCGGATAACTACACGCCAGTCGTGAGCGTGCCGATGCTCGGCGAGAACAACGACGGCTCGGTGACGCCAGTGAATGCGGATGCCGACCGCTCGGCGGCCGCAATCGCTGGCGCGCTCGGCGGTGAGCTTATCATGCTCACCGATGTAACCGGAATTTATGCTGACCCCGACGAACCGGAGACGCTGATCGAATCGGCGTCGACGGCTGACGAGTTAGATGCAATCAAAGAGGCAGCAGAAGGATTCATGACGAAAAAAGTGATGGCAGCGACCGAAGCACTAGAGGGCGGCTCCCCGGCAGTGTATATCGGGGACGCCAACAGCGACGAGCCGGTGAGCGACGCACTCGGTGGCACTGGAACGACGATCCATCGGAGTGTCCTGGACGACCCACAGGAGGCAGACCAATGAGCGGCTTCGTCTTCTCGGAGAAACCGATCGAAATCGCCGACGGTGACGGCGCGTACGTCACCGACAGCAACGGGACCGAGTATCTGGACATGGGCGCGAGCTACGCCTGCGTCCCGCTGGGTCACGGCCACGAGGCCGTCCAGGAGGCTGTCAGCGACCAACTGTCGCGGGTAACCTACGTCCAAGCCTCCTACCCGGTCGAGGTCAGGACGAAACTGTACGAACTACTGGCCGAGACGGCCCCGAAGACGGTCGACAAGGTGTGGCTCTGTAACTCCGGGACCGAAGCCAACGAGGCGGCGCTGAAGTTCGCCCGGAGCGCGACGGGGAACTCGAAGATCATTGCGACCAAACGTGGGTTCCACGGCCGGACGATGGGCGCACTCGCGACCACCTGGAAGGACAAATACAAGAAACCCTACGAGCCGCTGATGGGCGACGTCGAGTTCGTCCCATACGGTGATGCCGACGCGATGGCCGAAGCGGTCGACGACGACACCGCCGCGGTGATCATCGAACCGGTCCAGGGCGAAGGTGGAATCAACCCCGGCCGCAAGGAGTATCTCCAGGCAGTCCGCGTCGAGACCGCGACTAGCGGGGCGGCACTGATCTTCGACGAGGTCCAGACCGGGATGGGCCGCACCGGCACGCTCTGGGCCTCCGAGTGGGCCGACGTGGTGCCGGATATGGTCACGAGCGCGAAGGGACTCGGCAACGGCCTCCCGATCGGGGCGACGCTCTGCCGGGACTGGATCGCCGACAACTACGGCTCGCACGCCTCGACGTTCAGCGGCGGCCCGGTTATTTCGGCGGCGGCACACGCGACCGTCTCGACGATCGTCGACGAGGAGATCCCAGCCCACGCCGCCGAGGTCGGCGACTACATGATGAGCGAGATCGAGGCGGCCGTCGAAACACACGACCTGCCGGTTCGTGACGTCCGCGGCAACGGCCTGATGGTCGGCGTCGAAACGAAACGCGGCGCGAACCGTGTGCTTCGGGAGCTCGCGCTCGAACACCAGGTGTTGGCGCTCCCGGCGGGCCGGACGGTCGTGCGGCTGCTGCCGCCGCTCACCATCGAGAAAGACCACGCCGACACGGTCGTCGACGCCCTGACGGAGGCGCTGTCATAATGGCGGTCGGCACCGACGCCGACGCGGTGCTCGATCACCCCGCGGTCGACACCGAGGGCCGCGAACTCCTCACGGAACTCGTCTCGATTCCGTCGGTCTCGGGCAACGAAACGGAGGCTGCCGAAGCACTGGCGGCCTTCTTCGAGCGCCACGACCGCGAGGTGTGGCTCGACGACATCGGCAACGTCCGCGCGCCGGGCGATGATACGATCCTACTGACGTCGCACATCGATACGGTACCGGGAGACATTCCGGTCGAAATCCAGGAGAGCGACGACGGCCCCGAACTCTGGGGCCGCGGCAGCGTCGACGCGACAGGACCGCTGGCAGCGATGGCAATCGCTGCAGTGGAAACGGGGGCCTCGTTTGTGGGTGTTGTCGGCGAGGAGTCGACCTCCCGCGGCGCGTGGCACCTCATCGAGAACCGCGAGGCACCCGAGGCCATCATCAACGGCGAGCCGTCCGGCTGGGACGGGATCACGCTGGGCTACCGGGGGCTGCTTGAGGGAACCTACGTGGCAACGAGCGAATCCGGCCACACCTCCCGGCCCGACCCCAACGCGATCCAACACGCGATGAGCTGGTGGGAGCGCGTCGAGGACGTTTTTGAGCCTGATGAGTGGATTCCGGTCTTCGAGCAGGTTACCACGAAGCCCGTCGAGTTTGAGGGTGGGATCTCAGTTGATGGACTGTCGATGGAGTCGACCATGGAGTTCCAGCTCCGGGTGCCGCCGGAGCGCACTCCCGAGGAGGTCCGAGAGCTGTCGGACGGCGAACTGGAGACGGGGACGGTCAACTGGACGGAGTTCATCCCGGCGGTGATGACCAGCCCCCGCAGCGAGGTCGCCCGGCTGTTCCGGGTGGCGATCCGCGAGCAGGGCGGCGATCCGCGCCTGCTGCGGAAAACCGGGACGGCGGATATGAACATCTACGCCGACGAGTGGGGCTGTCCGATCGTCAGCTACGGCCCCGGCGACTCGAACCTCGATCACACACCCCACGAACACCTCTCGCTGGCCGAGTTCGACCATTCGATTGCGGTGCTGATCGAGGTCTGTGAGCAACTCGGCGTGGGCGAAACCGAGGAGACGACGGAGCAAGCCCAATGAACGCAAGGAATTTTTTGGACATCGACGATCTGTCGGCCGACGAGGTCGACGCGGTACTGGCGCGTGCGGCGGCACTGAAAAACGGCGACGACGACACCCACCTGGCCGACCAGACGCTGGGAATGCTGTTCGAAAAACCCTCCACTCGAACCCGAATCTCCTTCGAGACCGGAATGACCCAACTCGGCGGCCACGCCATCTTCATGGGCCCCGACGACATCCAGCTGGGCCACGGCGAGCCGTTAAAAGACACCGCCCGAGCGATGGGGCGGTACGTGGATGGGATCATGGCCCGGCTCTTTAGCCACGAAGACGCCGAAATCCTAGCGGAGTACGCCGACGTCCCCGTGATCAACGGGCTCACTGACGACGCTCATCCGTGTCAGACGCTGGCTGACCTACTGACGATCCGCGAACGGTTCGACGACGACGTGTCGGTGGCGTGGGTCGGCGACGGCAACAACGTCGGCCAGTCGTTCGCCATCGGCTGTGCGCTGGCTGGCATCGATCTCACGGTGGCGACGCCGGCGGAGTACCCGATGGACAACGCCGTCGTCGACCGGGCGACCGAACTCGGCGGCGAACCGGAGATATACACTGACCCCGAGGCCGCCATCGAGGATGCGGATGTCGTGTATACCGACGTCTGGGTCAGTATGGGCGAAGAGGACAAACGCGAGGAGAAGCTCGCGGCCTTCGAGGGGTTCCAACTCAACGAGGAACTGCTTGCGGGTACCGACGCGAAAGTTATGCACTGCCTCCCGGCCCACCGCGGCGAGGAGATCACCGACGCAGTCCTCGAAAGCGACCGGTCGATTGTCTGGGACCAGGCCGAAAATCGGCTCCACGCCCAGAAGGCGCTGCTGGTCGAACTGCTTGCGTAACCGACTCCCGAGAGCCGTTTTTAAAAAGTAGTCGTCGACTACCGGCTGGTGAACACCGAGTACAACAGTCCTAACAGACCGCCGTAGACGACGTGACCGACGAGGCTCATTGGGTTGATGTTGGGGACCGGCGGGTTCATGGGGAGCACTGCGCCGACCCAGATCGGCATGACGATCGCCCCGAGAATCGCCCAGAGGACGATCCCGTAGACGATGCCCGCGCCGAAGCTTTTGCCGAGGGTGTTCGTGTATCCTGGGGCTGCGCGGGCGACCCCGGCGAAGACAACGCCGAGGACCGCCGAGTGGGCCATGTGAATCGTCCAGCCAGCGACGCCGCCGCTGAAGCCGTAGAGACCGGGGATCGCCCCACCGATGATATCCGGCATCATCATCGACATCAGGATGCCGAAGACGAGGCCACCGCCTAACCCGCCGATGACGCCCGCTTTCCAGTCTGCGAGGTCTGCCACGAGTGCCGTTTGAGTGGAGGTTTTTGTTGCCATCTCGGCTGTCGACAACGCGCAGGAAGCGGAAAATACTGCCGCTGAATGGCGACGGAGACGCACACCACCGCAACAGCTATTGAGTGGGTGACAGTAACACGCATACAGTCGACAACAATGGTTGGCCCACAATTCGGCTGCCGACGGTCAGTCGACTCGGTCGTCGGCCGGGGCTTCGAACCCGGGCGGCAGTCCGAGATGTTTGATACCAGTCTGTTCGTCGATCTCGAAGCGGTAGAGCGCGGTGGGCTCGTCGACGCTGGCCTGCTCGAAGAGGTCCGGACGCCATCGGATCTCCATGGCGTCGAGCAGCGGCGCGAGTTCGGACTCCGGCACCTCGCTCAGCGAACCGGTCAGCAGGACGCTCCGCCAGTTAAACGGCGTTTCGGCGCTGTAGACGAGAAATCTGGCGGTGTCGACCTGCTGGCTCAGGTCGTGTTTCCGGCTCTCCTCGCCGAGAACGTAGACGAAGTAGAGCGCATCCTCGCCATCGAACCAAAACGACAGCGGCCGGAGCATGGGGACCCCGTCGGTCGGGAGTCCCAACACGCCGACGCTCCGGCTCGACAGAAAGCTCCGAATGTTCGCATCAGTCATCGGTTCCATGCCGTACTCGGCGAGGCCGTCGACGGTCATAGAGAGGCCAAACGGGCGAGAGCCGCATAAGCGGTCGCTCCCGCCGGATTTCGACATTTTCTGGAAGACCGACGGATCGAACGGGTCGACTACTTTCACCGTGGCCACCACACCTTTTAAACTGATGAGGCCAAAGAGGGGCTGTGGCAACCGCAGACGACCAGCTACGGTTCTTTCCGTACGACGAGCCGTATCCGAACCAGCGGGAGGCCATCGACCGGATCGCCAACTCGCTGGACCAGGGCCGGGACGTCCTCTTAGAGGGCGCGCCCGGCACTGGCAAGACACTCTCGGCGCTCGTCCCCGCCCTCGAATACGCCCGCGAAGAGGACAAGACGGTCGTGATTACGACCAACGTCCACCAGCAGATGCGGCAGTTCGTCGAGGACGCCCGCGCGATCACCCGTACCGAGCCGATCCGCGCGGTCGTTTTTAAAGGCAAGGCGAAGATGTGCCACATCGACGTTGGGTATCAGGAGTGTCAGAGCCTCCGGGATACGACACGGGAGCTGGTCGACACCGAGACCGACAAACAGCAGTTGGCCGCCCGCCAACAGGAGCTCCTGGAGGCGAGCCAGGCGGGCGATTCCGAAGCCATCGAGGCCCGCAGTGCGGTGATGGACGAACTCGACTCCGTGGAGGAGGAACTTCAGGAGTTGCAAGACGGCAACGTCTGCGATTTTTATTACAACAACCTCACCGACGACACCGACGACTTTTTTTCGTGGCTCTTCGACGACGTGCGGACGCCCGACGACGTCTACGAGTACGCCGACCAGCAGGGATTGTGTGGCTACGAGCTGTTGAAAGAGGGAATGGAGGGCGTCGACCTCGTGGTCTGCAACTACCACCACCTCCTGGACCCGATGATTCGCGAGCAGTTTTTCCGGTGGTTGGACCGCGACCCGGACGACGTGATCACGGTGTTCGATGAGGCCCACAACATCGAGGGCGCAGCGCGGGATCACGCCACCCGGACGCTGACCGAGAACACCCTCCAGTCGGCGCTCGACGAACTGGAGGATCTCGACGACTCCCGTGCGGAGCCAGCCCGCAACGTAATCGGGGCGTTTCGCGACGCCCTGCAGTCGACCTACGACGACGGCGTCGGCTCCCAGTTGGCTGGCCAACAGATCGGCGACAACTGGGCGGACATCTCGGTGGCCAACGACGACAGGCGCGACGACCTGACGCTGGCGTTTTTGCAGCGCTACGAGGGTCGAGGCATCGAGATCGAGACCGAGCTTGCAGTGCAGTTGGGCAAGGTGCTGGACGAGGAGTACGAGCAGGCCTACAAGAACGGCGAGTCGACGACTCGCTCGGAGTGCCAGACGCTGCAAGCGGCGACCTTTATCAGTACGTGGATGTCCGAGGGCGGCGAACTCGGCCAGCATCCGATGGTCGGTGTCCGGCGGGACGGCGCGACAGAAGAGGTCTACGGCCGGGCCGAACTGTACACCTGTATTCCGCGGGAGGTGACCCGCGAGCTGTTCGACGAGGTCTACGCCAGCGTGCTGATGAGCGCGACGCTTCGGCCGTTCGACGTGACCGAGGACGTACTCGGACTGGATTCTCCGGCGCGGCTGGCCTACGAACTCGGCTATCCCGAGGCAAACCGGCGGACGTACGCGGCCGACGTGCCGCCGCTGTTCGCCAGCGAGCGTGACGACCCCGAAACACAGGAGACGATTACAGCGATGCTCCAGGACGTGGTGCGGTTCACCCCCGGCAACACCTTGCTGTTCTTCCCGTCGTACTCGGAAGCCGAGCGGTACTACGACCGCCTCGGCGGCAACAGCATTCAGGACCACGGGCTCGGGTCGCTGATGCTCGACGAGTCAGGTACGCCGACCGAGGAATTACGCCAGCGGTTCGTCGACAGCGACAACGCGACCCTCCTGACCTCGTTGTGGGGGACCCTCGCCGAGGGGGTGAGCTTCGACGGCGACGACGCCCGGACGGTCGTGGTCGTCGGGGTGCCGTATCCCCAGTTGTCGGAACGGATGGAAGCGGTCCAGGACGCCTACAACCGCGCGTATAGTGACCAGCGGCGCAAGCGAGATGCGGGCTGGGCGTATGCGGTCGAGATTCCGACGGTCCGCAAAACGCGGCAGGCGTTGGGGCGGGTGATTCGGTCACCGGAGGATTTCGGGGTGCGAATTCTGGCCGATCGGCGGTACACGGACGCGGATATGGGCAAATACAGCGTCCGCGGGAGTTTCCCCGTTGAGGAACGCGAGGAGTTGGTCGATATCAATCCGGAGAAACTGAAGTTCGCAATGCTGAATTTTTATACCGATCACGCGGCATACGACGGCGAGCCGCCGAGTCCGTGAGAGGAGATGCTATCACAGAGAATGAGTCTTGCACGTACGTCTGCAACCGCTCTGAGATGTGGCAGGAATCAACTGCTGAATGCGGAGCGGATAGTTATCAGCGATCAAATTCGACACCAATAATTTCGAACCGTGCGCCGTCTTCGCTTCCCTCTGTCACATGAATATCCCATCCATGAGCATCAACGATTCGCTCAACTATCGAGAGTCCTAATCCAGTTCCGCTTGCATCGGTCGAGTATCCGTTTTTAAGAATGTGCTCCTGCTCATCAGGAGGAATGCCGGGACCGTCGTCCTCAATGGCGAATCCAGTTTCTGTCAGTTCAAAACGGACTGTAACGTCTGACCCACCATGGTCGATAGCATTACGAAATATATTCTCGAGGAGTTGCGCAAGGCGATCAGCGTCAGCGTCAATCACAGTCTGGGTACCCGTCTCATTGATGAGAAGATCGACATTGTCGGACGTGTCGCTCACCATCGGCCATAAACGCTCTGCGGTCCGTCTCAGATCAACTGCTTGCGTCTCACCAATATCACGTCCTTCGTGTGCGAGCCACAACACATCCTCAATAATGCGCTCCATCCGAGCTATTGCATCATCGATCGTCCCAAAGTGTGAGCTGTCACACTCCTCTTGAACCATTGCTACCCGTCCCGAGACGACATTTAATGGGTTGCGAAGGTCATGAGAGACAACGCTGGCAAATTCCTCGAGACGCTCTTTTTGCTGACGCAGTTCATGTTCGCGTTCTTTCCGATCGGTGATATCCTGGATCGTGCCGCGGACACGCTGACACGTTCCGTTCACAAACTCCGGTTTGCCACGGGTTCGAACCCACTTCTCGATGCCATCGGCGGCAGTAATCCGGACTTCAATATCGTAGTCGTCGCCGACTTCGAGAGCTCTTCTGGTAGCCGTATGAACGGTGTCTCGGTCATCCGGGTGATAGAACCGCTCGATATCCCCCTCAGGGCTGGGGTCGTACTCCGTGTCAACGCCGTAAATCTCATAGATCTCGTTGCTGAAATATATGTCTTCTTCTACAGGGTTATACTCCCATGCGCCGACATTGGCGAGGTTCTGTGCTTTACTGAACAGATCGCTTTGTCGTTCCAGGGTGTGTTGTGTGCGAGAGTTCTCAACGGCGGTGGCGATACGATTACTGAGGTGTTTGAACTGTTCAGTCCCCGTCTCCTTTTGCACGTAATCTGTGACTCCTGCTGAGATCGCCTCACTCGCAACCGCTTCACTCCCGTTGCCAGTAAACAGAATAAACGGGAGATTCGGGGACTCGTCACGAACAGCTCGTAAAAACTCGATGCCGTTCTGATCAGGCATACCATGATCAGACACGATGCAATCGACGGGTGCCGCGATCAGATGGTCCTGAGCAGCACTGACATCTCGGACAGATGTGACCGTGAACCGCTCATCTTCATCTCGAAGATACGTTGCCGTCAAATCGGTGAAGTCAGGATCGTCATCAACGTGCAGAATCCGGACAGTATCAGTCATATTGTGTTTGGTTCCCGTGACTATTGGCGCTGATGTGGGTTACCACTGGAGCGGCGCTCTCAATCAATCGTATTTCAGTGGATGCATACCACTCATTCCGACTATCGATTGATATCTTGACATTTGGCAAACAACGCAACATGTGAATTAGATAAATTTGATCCGTATCATATTTATGTATATTGATAATCGAAAGTTATGAAAATACTGTTAATCGCCCTAACGAGATACTGACTGTTCCGATGGATACTGCGCTACCGCTCTCACAATGAGAGGGAACGAAGCGGCTGATGCAGTGGAATGGTTCTGGAACAACTGGATCCACTTTGCTGACTCCACACTCTCTATGCAGCAGGAGTGACTCAACCCGATCTGCATCTGATAAAAACACGCTGCAAGGCTTGCGCTCGCAGTCTCGCAATCAATCAACTGACACTGACTAGCCGACAGATGACGCTTGAATAGCCGTCTGTAACGGTGCAGTCTCTGAACGCCATTCTAACAGGCGTAAAAACGTCGGCTTCAAATAAAGAAGCCCTTGAACGCGTTGATGACGGCCCACTTGATTCGCTCGACGGTCTGGCCGTCTTCGCCCGTGATCACGATATCGTCAGCGGCGACCGCGTTCCGGAAGGCGACTGCGGGATTGTCCGCCGCGGTGAGCGATTCGATCGTCGCTCGATCCGTGGTGATCTTCCGTTTCGCATCGGCTCCAGGACTGTCGTTGAGCGCCGTGATGCGGTTCTGGGAGTCCATGACGATCGAGTAGGTGACGACGGACTCCCCGTCTTGGATGTAGATATTACTGGTTCCAGCAAGGTTGATCGGGCCGAGGTCGACGCTGTCTGCGTTCTCGTTGTACACCGGGACCATCTCCTCGAGAGATTCGTAGAGGCCGACATCATCGCTACCTGACTGGGCGACTGCGCTGCCAGCCACGGCGCTCACGAGCAAAATAACAACCGTTACTGTCAGCGGAATACGTGTAAACTTCATTCCTGAACATACATGGACTTATGAGTATATAAACTAGATGACTGTAGGTTTATTTAATAATAGAAGTCATATAGCCGCTTTCTAGTCTGTGCTTTTTACTCAGCTACGCCACCACACAGAATCGGGGGGAGCCGCAACGTTTTATCGCTGACCGCAGTAACCACCAGATAGATGTCAGCTATTCAGCTCTCCAGCGTCACAAAGCGGTTCGGCGACATCGAGGCCGTCCGCGATCTGGATCTCACCGTCGAGTCCGGGGAGATCTACGGCTTTCTCGGCCCGAACGGCGCAGGCAAATCGACGACGATCAATATGCTCCTGGATTTCGTCCGGCCGACCGAGGGGACGATCACCGTCCTCGGCGAGCCGGTCGACGCCGCGGGAGCCGAGCTCCGCGAGCGCATCGGCGTGTTGCCGGAAGGGTTCGACGTTTACAGTCGCCTCACCGGCCGAAAACACATCGAGTTCGCCATCGACTCGAAGGAGGCCAACGACGATCCAGCGGCTATCCTGGACCGCGTCGGCCTCACCGACGCTGCCGACCGGCCAGCAGGTGGCTACTCGAAAGGGATGCGCCAGCGGCTCGCGCTTGGGATGGCACTCGTCGGCGAGCCCGAACTCCTGATCCTCGACGAACCCTCGACCGGCCTGGACCCCGGCGGGGCCAGAGAGATGCGGGAGATCGTCAGCGCCGAAGCCGACCGTGGGGCGACGGTCTTCTTTTCGAGCCACGTCCTCGGCCAGGTCGAAGCCGTCTGTGACCGCGTCGGGATTCTCCACGAGGGCGAACTCGTCACCGAGGACAGCATCGAGGGACTGCGAGACGCCAGCGACAACGAGGCGACCCTGATTCTCACTGTCGACGACGCCACCGACGACGACCTAGACGCGGTTCGCCGACTCGACGGCGTCTCGGGGGCTGCGGTCGACGGCTCGATGGTCACCGTCTCCTGTGAGTCGGACGCGAAGACCGACGTGATCTCGACGCTCGGCGAGACGGGAATCGAGATTCGGGATATCGAAACCGAGTCGACCTCGCTCGAAGAGCTGTTCCTCTCGTACACCGACGGCGAAGGCGTCGTCGAGAAAGAAGGAGCCGGGACCGGAGAAGCCGCCGTCGCCACGCCGGAGGGCGGCCAATGAGTTGGCTCGTCGTTGCCCGGAAGGACTTCGAGGATTCGATCCGCTCGCGGTGGCTCCAGGGGCTAACTGCGCTGTTCGTCGGCCTCGTTGCGCTCATTGCGGTTGTGAGTCTCCGTCTCTCGACTGGCGGTGAAACCATCAGTACGAACGCGCTTTTGGGTGCGAACTTCATGGGGCTTCTTTCGGGGACACTCGTCCCACTGATCGCACTCGTGATCGCCTACAGTGCTGTGACGGGCGAACGCGAGTCGGGGTCGCTCAAACTCCTGTTATCACTGCCGCATTCGCGGGCGGATGTCGTCTTCGGCAAAGTCGCCGGTCGGTCGGCGGCGCTGTCGACGGCGATCATTGTCGGCTTCGTGGTTCCGGCGGTGATCCTCGCGCTCGGACCGCTCTCGCTCGACATCGTGAGCTACGTCGGCTACACGCTGTTGGTTGCGCTGTTGGTCTCGGTGTTCGTCGCCATCGCGGTTGGCTGGTCGGCGGCTGCACCATCCCAGCGGATCGCACTGGGTGGGGCAATCGGGCTCTACTTCCTGTTCGTTCCCTTCTGGGATATCATCCAGCTCCCACTCCAAATAGCGATTTCATCACTACCGGAGTGGGTTCCCGTGAGTGGCACTGCCATCAGCAACGCGCTGTTTCTGCTCAACCCCGCCTCGGCGTTTCAGGGACTGACCAACGCGTTGCTGCAGGGCCAACTGTTTAGCGGCGAGACCGCCGGGCTGCAGGTGTCGGCGCTGTCGATGCTGTTGTTCTGGCTGCTGGCCGCGCCGCTGGTCGGACTGTTGGTCTTCCAGCGGCGGGACCTGTAGCCTCCTACGCCGCAGGCGGCCATTCGATACCGTGGTCGGCCAACAGGTCCGTGAATTCGTCCTCTTCGAGCACCGGAACCTCGTTCGCCTCGGCATCGTCCTGCTTTCGCTGCCCGGGATTGTCCCCGATCACGAGATAGTCAGTATTGCCCGAGACGCTGCCAGTCGCATTGGCCCCGTGGGCTTCAACGAGGTCTTGGGCGTCGCCCCGCGAGACCGACAGCGAGCCGGTAAAGACGAAGGTGAGGCCGTCGAGTTCGTCGGCCGATTGGTCGGTATCGACCGACTCGGGGTCGACCCCCGCCGACAGAAGCGCATCGAGAGCAGCGCGGTTCTCCTCCGTGTCGAAGAAGTCCCGAATTTTCTCGGCGACGATCGGGCCAACGTCGTCGACCGCTTCCAGCTCGTCGGGGTCGGCATTTATAAGCGCCTCAAGCGAGCCGAACTCGGCGGCGAGTTCGGTGGCTGTCGACCCGCCAACCTCAGGGATTGATAAAGCAGTCAGGAACGAATCCAGCGGCGGCTCGCGGCCCGCGTCGATCTCGTCGACGAGGTTTTGGGCACTTGTTTCGCCCCAGCCCTCCAGGTCGGCCAGTTCCTCGGCATCGAGTCGGTAGAGGTCGGCCAGCGAGTAGAGGAGTGCCGCCTCCTGGAGCTGCGTGATGCGTTCGGGACCCAACCCCTCGATGTCGAGGCCGCCGCGGCTAACGTAGTGTTCGATCGCGCGCTCCAGTTGGGACTCGCAAGCCAGCCCGCCGGGACAAAAGGCCAGCGGGCCATCGCGTTCGACGGGCGAATCGCAGACCGGACAGGTGTCGGGGAACGCGAAGGTCGAGCCGCTCGTATCCTCGACGACCGCCTCGATGTAGGGGATCACGTCGCCCGCCCGGAGGACCCGGACGGTGTCACCGACGTCGACGCCCAGCGATTCGATCTCGCCCGGATTGTGGAGCGTCGCCCGCGAGACGGTGACGCCACCGACCTGGACCGGCTCCAGGAGGGCAACCGGCGTCAGGCGGCCAGTCCGACCGACCTGGACGACGATGTCGGTGATCGTCGTAATCTCGGTTCGGGCCGGGAATTTATACGCGAAGGCCGACCGGGTGGACCGCGAAGTGGTACCGAGGGCCTCGCAGGCCGCAACGTCGTCGACCTTGATCACGACGCCGTCGATCTCGTAGTTGAGGTCTTCCCGCTCCTCGATCAGTTCGTCGCGGTAGTCGATGGCAGCCTCGATGTTGTCGACGCGCTCGGCGCGGTCGTCGACGTTGAACCCCCACTCGCCGAAGGCCCTCAGTTCGTCCCATTGGGTGGCGGGGCGGTCGCGATCGGCGTCCTCGTAGGCCATAATGCCGTAACAGAAGCAGTCGAGCGGGCGGTCGGCGACGACCGAGGGGTCTAGTTGGCGGATCGTTCCCGCCGTTGCGTTGCGAGGGTTGGCAAAGGGCTCCTCGTCGCGTTCGATCCGCTCGCGATTGTGTTCGCGGAAGCCGTCTTTCGGCATGAATACCTCGCCGCGCACGGCGAGGAAATCGGGGTAGTCGCCGCGGAGTCGCTGCGGGATGGACGGAATGGCTCGGACCTGGGCGGTCACGTCGTCGCCTTCGCGGCCGTCGCCGCGGGTGGCCGCGCGAACGAGTCGACCCTCCTTATAAACGGCCTCCAGCGAGATGCCATCGAACTTGGGTTCACAGACGTAGCCGATCGAGTCGATAGCGAACCCCTCGACGTGGAGTTCCCGGCGGACGCGCTCGTCAAACTCCCTGACGTCCTGGGCTTCGCCGCTCTGGTCGATCGAGAGCATCGGAGCGGTGTGGTCGACCGTCTGGAGTTCCGCGACCGGCTCGCCGCCGACGCGCTGGGTCGGGCTATCGGGTTCGACCAGATCGTAGGCGGCTTCGAGCTCCTGGAGGCGAGCGAACAGCAGATCGTAAATCCGGTCGGCGATCAAGGGAGTGGCTTCGACGTAGTAGCGGTGGTCGTGTTCCCGGATCGCCTCCCGTAGCTGTTCGGTCTGACGTTCGGCCGCAGCTCTGGAGAGCGAGTCGACCGGCTCGAATTCGGTAGGGGGATCGCGGAGATAGGGGTTCGACTCGTCGACGTGGCTCATTGGCGTGGGGTACTGGCCGATACCCCAAAAGACGACTGGGTTCGGCGGCTGTGGGGGGGCAGTCGACCGCCGCGACACCAGTCGACTCACAAACCGACCCGGCCGTCGAGATTATTAAAATCGATATTCGGGGCAATAACATATATGGTGTCGAACACGTCAGCGGATACAATGGGAGATGACGCACTGTTGAGTGTTCTCGTCGTCTCGCTCGTCCTGTTGGCTGCCGTCGTGAGTCTGGTGTTGGCAGTCTACTCGTGGCGATGGATGGAACATCCGATTTCGGACTCGTATGCCCGACTGCTGGCGGCCGACAGTGCATGGGCTGGGTTTTATTTCGTCATGATTCTCAGCGGCGGTGGACTGCTCTCGGCTGCCGCGCTCGCCGCCCACTCGATCAGTGCCTCGACTGCTGCGGTGATGTGGTTCCTGTTTGTCATCGAGTACACCGGCGACGACGAGTGGCTGCCGGACCGGGTGGGGTCGATACTGCTCGCGGAGATCGGCGTCTACGGCGTTCTGCGGCTCCTCAATCCCAACGGGCTGGCCGTCAGGGAGATCGTGACCGGCGAGTTCGGCGGGTTCGTGCTGTCGGCGGCGGTCTTCGGGCCGATTGTCCTCGCCCAGTTGGCCTTTATTTACTGTCTGCTCGGGATCTCGTTTATCTTGTTGGGACGGTTTATGTCGAGCACGCGGAACCTCTACCGGTATCAGGCTGGCGCGATCCTCCTGACGGCCGTCGTCGTCACGGCCTCGACAGTGCTGTTCGTGAGTGAGTTCCGGCTCCATCCACAGCTGGATATCACGTCGGTCTTTTTCGTCTTCCAGGGCGTCGTCATCGGCGTCGCACTCTACCGGTACGACTTCTTGAAGATCGCGCCGGTCGCCTCCGATCGGTTTTTCCGCGAGATGGCCGATCCAGTACTGATCCTGGATGCCAACCACGAGATCATCGACGCCAACGAGGCCGCCGAGGGGATCGTCGACGGACTCACCAGCCAGCAGCCCCTGGATGACCTCGACGCCGGGGAGCTCACCGACGCGATCAGCGACGCCGTCGAGGAAACCCCCAAGTCGACCGAACTCTCGATGATGGCCGACGGCGGCACACGACAGGTCTACGACATCGAGGTGACCCCGGTGACCGATCAGTTCGAGATCACACAGGGCCACGTCGTCGTCCTCCACGACGTGACCGACCGAAAGCAGCGCGAGCGGCGGCTCCGCGAGCAAAACGATCGGCTCGAAGAGTTCGCCGATATCGTCTCTCACGACCTGCGGAACCCCCTGTCGACGGCGGCGGGGTGGACGGAAGTGATCGACAGGGAGCTGGCAGACGACGAGCCGGATACCGAGACGCTCCAAACCGGGGTAGAGCAGCTCGTGGAGTCACACGAGCGGATGGACGAGCTCATCGAGGTGTTGCTGACGATGGCTCGCGAGGGCCAGGCCGTCGACGATCCGGAGACGGTCTCGATCGGACAGTGTGCGACCGAGGCGTGGCGAACCGCCGAAACGAGTGACCTCGAACTCGTCGTCGAAGCCGACCGGACGGTCGAAGCCGATCCCACCCGGCTCCGGCAGGCGCTCGAAAACCTGTTCCGGAACGCCAACGACCACGGTGCGGCGTCGGCGGTCTATGTCACCGAGACGCCCACAGGATTTGCCGTCGAAGATGACGGCGAGGGCATTCCCGATACCGACGGAGCGTCGCTGTTCGAGTTCGGTTACACCACCGACGAGGAGGGTACTGGCATCGGGCTAGCGGTGGTCAAACGCATCGTCGAGGCTCACGGCTGGCGGATCGGTGTTGACGACAGCAACCACGGTGGTGCGCGATTCGAGATCATGACCTGACTGCAGGTGTCCGGCAGCGCGCCGACGGTCGATTCACCGATCACGAAAGCCAACTCGTGGCTCGGGGACCGATCGTCTCCGGTCGTGTTTGACAGCGTTACATTCACCTCAAAAGTAATATTTAATGAGGGTGTCAGTCTGTCCTACTACAGTGAATATCGATGACGTGCCACGGCAGGGAAACACGGATCAAAAGCGTCGGCTGCGGATCATAAGCGCGGTGCTGTGGGGGTTGGTGATCAGTGGTCTCATCGCGCTTCGAGTGAACGGGACGAGCGCCTTCGAAGTGATTGACCTCCTGCGGATCGGGGGGCTGACGCTCGCCATCGGGATCGTGGTGATCGGCGTCGGCGGAATTCTTTATAAAACGCTCCAGTACGTCGGCATGACAGTGACGATGATCGTGCGGCTGTTCTATCTGATCGGGTTCGTGATCGTCGGGGCGCTGGTGTCGACGTTCCTGCTGTAATCGACCACCTACGACGCGTTCCGCCATGCGGAGGCAGCATCGCTCTCCGCAGTCTCCCGAAGCGGGAGTTAGATATCGATCTCGTCGTAGGGGGCGACGGGACGTTTTGCCCGTCTGGTCGACCGAAACAGACCGGGCCACGTCAGTTGGGATGCACCGTCACCGCAGGGAAGTACGACCCATAGAAACCGGTATCGAAGCTGACCAGTGGGTCGGCATCGACCTCGTCAGTGTCATGGGAGTCGACAGTTCGGGAGTACACCCCGTGAAAGAGACATAAAGATGCCGGTTGTTGGATCGTCTCTGGGACAACTCTCGGAACAGTTGCGGATGAACGCGATCCAGTAGTGTCGGGCCTCAAGAAGTTTCCAAACAGCCAGCCGGTCAGGAAGTGGTCAACAAATCAATAAAAACGGAGGGCAATCAGTTAGGAATTAGTCGACTTCTTCTTCGAGCAGCGTCTGGCTCTGGTCGCCGGATTCCCAGACGATGCGAATCTCGTCCCCTTCTGCTAACCTTGAACCATCTCCATCATTAATTTCAAAACCACCACCATTCGCTTGAAGAATATGGCCATCATCATCGGAACCAAACACGATGTTATCATCTACCGGTTTTAGATCATTTTCTTTAAGAAGATTTGTTCCGAGAACGATTGTCGTTGAATCCCCACTTGAGATCGTGTCCCCATCAACCGTATCCCATGGATTAACCGGAACATTACGTCCATCTTCATATCCAGTATCAAAGTTAGAAGGTGGCCGTGGAGTTGCATATGCGGGTTCTCCATTAACCTCGACACTGATATCTTGTTTATCGATATCGTCACCACCTTGCAAAGTGACAGTTACCGCTTTGTATTCCCAAGAATCATCGTCTGGAGTACCTTCAAAATCGTCACCTTCATCTTTGATTTCTAATGTTTCTTGTTCGATTGCGAACTGAGCCTGTGGCGGACTCTCGCTCACAGAATCACCCAAGCCAAGCGCCGTCGACCCGATGGCCGCCGCGATGATCACGGCGACAGCCACCATCAGGATCACACCGATGACCGGACTGACAGCCGAATTGTCATCGAATAAGTCTTGTGTCGGATCCATTTCAACAAACATGATTATTACGAATCTATTAAACATACTGGTTGCCGGATGAGTTTCCGACACAGGTCACCAGCGTAATCAGTTTGATACTACGGAACCCCTACGTGATTGACTATCCAGCGGCGACTTTTGCCGTAACTGACGTGCATAAACCTCTATAGATATATGCGTCGTATACATGACCGAGGGTTTCAACACGCGGAGTCTGCACGCCGGGACCGAGCCGGACCCCGCGACCGGCGCACGGGCCCCGCCGATCTACCAGACAACCTCCTACGTCTTCGACGACGCCGACAGCGCGGCCGAACTCTACGCGCTCCGCGAGGAGGGCGACGTCTACTCGCGGGTCTCGAATCCGACCGTTCGCCAACTGGAGACCCGGCTGGCCTCCCTGGAGGGCGGCGTCGGCGCGGTGGCCACCGCGGCTGGAATGGCCGCCCTCGATTCCGCAACCACGATCCTCGCCCAGAGCGGCGACAATGTCGTCGCCAGCAACGACATGTACGGCGGCACCGGGACCTATCTCTCGAAGCTTGCCCCCCGGCGCGGGATTGAGGCCCGCACTGTCGACACCCTCGACTACGACGCCTACGAGGACGCAATCGACGACGACACCGCCTACGTCCACGTCGAAACGCTGGCCAACCCATCCTTGGTCACGCCGGATTTCGGGCGGCTCGCGGAGATCGCCCACGATCACGCCGTCCCGCTGGTCGTCGACAACACCTTCGGGACACCCTACCTCTGTCGGCCGCTCGAACACGGCGCGGACATCGTTTGGGAGTCAACGACAAAGTGGATTCACGGCTCCGGGACGACGGTCGGTGGCGTCTTGGTTGACGGTGGCACCTTTCCGTGGGACCACCCCGAGGCCGACTACCCCGAGCTGTCGGGCGAAAACCCCGGCTGGGGGTTCGACTTTTCTGAACGATTTGGCGAGCGGGCCTTTACACTCGCGGCGCGCCACCGAGCGATCCGCGCCCTCGGCAACCAACAGGGCCCGTTCGACGCATGGCAGACGATGCAGGGGCTCGAAACCCTCCCCCTACGGATGGAACGCCACTGCGAGAACGCCCGCGCGGTCGCGGAGTTCCTCCAGGACGACGAGCGCGTCTCGTGGGTCACCTACCCCGGCTTCGCCGACCATCCGACCCACGACAACGCCACGGAGTATCTCGACGGCTACGGCGGGATGGTCACTTTCGGCGTCGAGGGCGGCTTCGAGCCGGCCAAGACGTTCTGCGAGAGCGTCGACCGCATCAGTTTCCTCGCCAACATCGGCGACGCCAAGACCCTCGTGATTCATCCGGCCTCGACGACTCACGCCCAACTGAGCGCCGAGGAACAGCGCGCTGCAGGCGTCGCCCCCGATATGCTCCGCATGTCGGTCGGCATCGAGAACAGCGAAGACATCATCGCGGATTTGGACGCCGGACTGAGTGCGGCGACAAACCAGCAGTGACATATGCTGCAACCCCTACAGGAAATAAACAATGAGCGCGACTGACGTCGACCGGGAGGCCGTCGAACTCGGGGAGTTCCGCTTCGAGTGCGGCGAAACCATCGACAACTTAGAGATCGCCTACGAGGCCTACGGCGAGTTCACCGGCGACAACGCCGTGTTGGTCTGTCATGCCCTCACCGGCAGCCAGAACGTCGCCAGCTACAACACCCCCGGGACAGCGGGCCAAGCCCGCGCGTGGTGGGGCGATATTGTGGGGCCGGGCAAGGCGATCGACACCACCGAGTACTACGTGGTCTGTGCGAACGTCCCCGGTTCCTGTTACGGCTCGTCGGGACCCTCCTCGACCAACCCCGAGACGGGCGAACCGTGGGGATCGGATTTCCCACCGGTGACGATCGGCGACTGGACCCGCGCCCAGCGTCGACTGCTCGACCACTTGGGCGTCGGCCGCCTCAAACTGATCGTCGGCGGCAGCGTCGGCGGGATGAACGTCTTAGAGTGGGCCAAACAGTTCCCCGACGACGCCGAGTTGATCGCTCCCATCGCCGCGGCGGACAAGCTCGACCCCCAGTGTCTCGGCCTCGATGCGATCGCCCGGCGGGCGATCCGGAGCGACCCCAACTGGAACGGCGGCGACTACTACGGCTCCGACGATGAGGACGCCAGCCCACCCCGGCAGGGGCTCGCTATCGCCCGGCAGATCGGCCACCTGATGTATCTCTCGAAGGCGTCGATGGACCGGAAGTTCGGTCGGCGGTCGGCGGGCCGCGACAGCGGCATCGAGGGCAGCGACGCGCTGTTCCCGCCGGACAAGGCCGCCGCCTTCTTTCCCTACCGGGAAGTGGAGTCGTATCTCGACTACAACGCCGAGCAGTTTACCGACCGATTTGATGCGAACAGCTATCTCTACCTCACGCGGGCGATGGACGACTACGATCTCGCCGAGGGGTACGGGACCTCGGATCGGGCGATCTCGGCCTTCGAGGGTGAGGTGCTATTGATCTCTTTTACCGGTGACTGGCACTTCACTGTCGGACAGAGCGAACACCTCGCGGAGGCCTTCCGGGCGGTCGATATCCCGGTGGCCCACCACGTCGTCGACTCGGACCACGGCCACGACGCGTTCCTCGTCGAGCCCGAAAACGTCGCGCCACCGGTCGCCGACTTCCTCGAAGCCGGGGTCGCGGGCCGGGCGATCACCGACACGGCGACCGACGACGAGGCCGACAGCGACGACAGCGACTCCGACTTCGCCCCGGTCCACTCTAGCCTGTTTTCCGGCTGACACGGTCGGAGATAGCGGCAGACGTTTCGATAGCAGTGGTGTTTAGGTCCCCCGCAGTTCTTGGGATCGATATGTCCGACGACGACCGCGGATTCGAGACCAGAAGCCTGCACGCTGGAACCAGCCCCGACCCGACGACGGGATCGCGTGCCCCGCCGATCTATCAGACGACCTCCTACGTCTTCGATGACGCCGAGGACGCCGCCGCGCAGTTCGCCCTCGAAAAGCCGGGCCACATCTACTCGCGGCTGATGAACCCCACCGTGGGGAGCCTCCAGGAGCGCCTCGCCTCTCTGGAGGGCGGCATCGGCGCGGTCGCCACTGCCTCGGGGATGGCCGCCTTCGACCTGACGACGTTCCTGCTGGCGTCGGCGGGCGACAACATCGTCTCCTCGTCAGCACTGTACGGCGGCACCTACACCTACCTCACCCACACCGTCGAGCGCCGCGGCGTCGAGACGCGGTTCGTCGACACCCTCGACTACGACGCTTACGAGGAAGCCATCGACGAAGACACCGCCTACGTCCACCTCGAAACCATCGGCAACCCCGCACTCGTCACGCCCGATATCGAGCGCATCGCCGACATCGCCCACGAACACGACACGCCGCTGTTCGTCGACAACACCTTCGCCTCGCCGTACCTCTGCCAACCCCTCGAACACGGCGCGGACCTCGTCTGGGAGTCGACGACGAAATGGATTCACGGCGCAGGCTCGACGGTCGGCGGTGTCGTGGTCGACGGCGGGTCGTTCGACTGGGGCGAACATGCCGACAAATATCCCGAGATCGGCGCGGCCAACCCGGCCTACCACGGCGTCAACTTCGCCGAGACCTTCGGCGATGCAGCGTTCACCTACGCCGGAATCGCCCGCGGGCTGCGCGATCTGGGCAATCAGCAGTCGCCCTTTGATGCCTGGGTCGTCCTCCAGAAACTCGAAACGCTGCCGATGCGGATGGATCGCCACTGCGAGAACGCCCAGGTCGTCGCAGAGTTCCTGGAGGCCCACGACGAGGTGTCGTGGGTCAACTATCCCGGCCTCGAAAGCCACGAAACCCACGAGGAGGCCTCGAAATACCTCGACGGCGGCTACGGCGGGATGATCACGTTCGGTCTCGAAGGTGGCTACGACGCCGCACAGGGCACTGTCGAGTCGACCGAACTCGCCTCGCTGCTGGCGAACGTGGGCGACGCCAAGACGCTGATCATCCATCCGGCGTCGACGACCCACCAGCAGCTCAGCGAGGAGGAGAAACTCTCGGCGGGCGTCACGAACGATCTGGTGCGGCTGTCGGTCGGTATCGAGGACCCACAGGACATCATCGACGATCTGGAGCAGGCCATCGAGCAGTCGAGCTAAGAACAACGACGCGCGGCTCTCACAGGGGAGCAGTGGCCCAGCAACCAGTATATTTTAGAAATCGTGTGTGTTTTTAAGCATTTATTTCCATACTTTTATGATAAAAGTACTTATGCTTATGTTTCGTAATATAGTTGCATATGAATCACGATCCCACCCACCGACTCGACATCTCACGCCGAACCGTGCTCCGGAAGGGGGCTGTCGTTTCGGCGTTCCTTGGGGTGGGACTCCCGCTCGCGACGGGCCCCGCCGCAGCGATGAACAAAGCGGAGTTGATCGAAGCGATGGCTTCCGAGGCCGGGGTCACGAACGACGCGGCGAAACGGGTCCTGGACGCATTTACTACTGTGACAACGAAGGCACTGAAAAAGGGCGACCGGATCTCACTGGTCGGCTTCGGCTCGTTCAGTATTTCGAAGCGGTCCGCACGGACGGGACGAAACCCTCAGACCGGCAAACAGGGTCAAACCGCTGGCGAGAACGTCGTAGTGTTCGAACCCAGTGACAAACTCGCTGCCGCACTGAACCTCATTCCGGGTGTGGGCGACGAACGGCGGCTCGGTCGGCGGGGCGGTACCAACCGAGACGAAGCCGCACAGATCGATGTCGACCAACTAGCGCGTGAGGCCGGTGTGACGGCGACAGACGCAAGAAAAGTCCTTGATACATTTATTACTGTGACAACAAAAGCACTAAAAAAGGGCGACCGGATCTCACTGATCGGCTTCGGCTCGTTCAGTATTTCGAAGCGGTCTGCACGAACGGGGCGCAATCCTCAGACCGGCAAAGAGATACAAACAGCAAGCAAAAACGTCGTGAAATTCAAAGCCGGAGCCGAACTGTCGAAAGCAGTCAACTAACCCGCTTTTCGTCGTTAGACGACCTGCTCGCCGTCGTCGTCGTAGAGTCGGATCGCGTCGACCGGACACGATCGGGCGGCGAATTCGGCGTCGAACTCCTCGTCTTCGGGAACCTCAACGACGAACAGGTCGTCTTCAACCTCCTCGCTGCCAGCAAGGTCTGCCTTTCCGGCGTCCATGTTTTTTTCAAACGCGTCCCACTCCTCGACGCACTGGTACATCCCGATACAGGTGTCGCGGTCGAATTCGATCTTCATGTTGCCGTGTTGGTGGGTGGGCTACATAGCGGTGTTGGAGCCGAGTGCTCTCATCGCAGACCGAACGCATCTGCTGAAGCAGTTTCTTTAATAAGCAGAGAGACATCTAGGAAACAATGAGTTGGGTCGACGGTATTTCTTGGCTCACCATTAGCTCACTAGGGGCCGGACTGGCCACACTCGTGCTTATCAAGCTTCTTTATAAATATCGCGGCAAGCCGGGTGCGAACTGGCTGCTCGTGTTGTCGGCCGTGCAGGCCGGATTCTGTCTGTCCTACGGGCTCTCGCTGGTCGTCTTCGATCCGGCGCTCCGTGTGTGGTTCGAGTCGGTGACCTGGATCGGGATGGCCTGGACCGGGCCGCTGTTTCTGGCGTTCGCCCTCGAATATACGGGCCGGGGGAATATCGTCCGCAGCGTCCTGTATGCGCCCATTGCCGGGGTGACGCTGCTGTCGAGCGGCCTCGCGCTGACACCGCCGTTGCGCGGGCTGCTGTGGACCGAGTTCGAGATCCTCCCCACCTTCGGCTCGTCGACCGTCCAGTACACGTTTGAACCGCTGGGCTATCTCACGGTCGTGACCGTGCTTGTCACCGCGGGAATCGGCCTGCTGTTGCTGTTGGAGGCGATCTTGAGCTATGGGCCGCTGTACCGCCGCGAGGCGACTGCCGTGGGACTGAGTGTGGTCTTCCCGGCCGCAGGCGTCGTCATCTGGGCGCTCGATCTCGGCCCGATGCCGCAGGTCAACCTGACGCCGACGCTGTTTTTGGGCCACGTCGTCCTGGACGGCTACGCGTTCGTTGGGACCAGCATCTTCGACAGCAACCCGACCACGCGCCGGGCGGCCGAGCGGACGGCGATCGATGACCTCGCCATGCCGATCGTGATTCTCGATACGGACAAACGGGTCGTCGACCTCAACCGAACGGCCCAACGCCTCTTCGGGACCGACGAGCCGATCGCGCTCCGCCAATCGATCTCGGAACTCTCCGAGGCGGATTTCGACGCGCTGGGGCCCGGCGATGTGGTGACGCTGCCGTTCGAGGGTCGACAACACGAGTACATGCTCGCCTGCTCGCCGCTGACCGATCCCCGCGGCCGGACGGTCGGCAAAACCGTCGTCTTCCAGGACATCACCCAGGAGCGGCAACAGAAACAGCGGCTCGAAGTGTTGAACCGGGTGATTCGACACAACCTCCGCAACGAGATGACCGTCATCCAGGGGTATGCCGGGACGATCGCGGATCGCCCCGAGAGTCCGGACGTCGCCGACTGGGCGGAAACGATCACCAACAGCAGCGACCGACTGATCGACATCGGTGAGAAAGCCCGCGATTTCGAACGGATTATCAACACCGACACCACCGCTACTGAGATCGGTCTCCAGGAACTCCTCGACGAGATCCGAACCGATCTCGAAGCGACTGTCCCGGAAACGGCGATCGAACTCACCGATTCCAGCGAACTCGGGATGATCCGAACGGACCCGTCGCTGTTCGTCCTCGTCATCACAACGCTCGTCGAGAGTACGCTGAGCCACAACGAGAGTCCGACACCCACTGTCGAAATCTCCATCCAAAGGGTCGCAACTGAGAACGAGGCGATCGAGATCAGCATCCAGGACAACGGGCTCGGGATCCCCGAATCGGAGCTGGCCCCGATCCGAAACGGCTCGGAGAGCCCGCTCGAACACGGCAGCGGCGTCAGCCTCTGGATCGTCCACTGGGGGGTTCGCGTCCTCGGCGGCGAGCTCGCCTTCGAGAGCCACTCGACCGGCACGACTGCGACGGTCTCGCTGCCACAGCAGCCGGAGCCCGAGCAGTCGGCGGACGAATCGGAGAGCCGAAAGCCAGCGCTGTGAGAGCGGAGTGGCGGATCGTCGTGGCTGGTCGCAACAGCCACTCAATGGTGTGAAAAGAGATAGACCGGTGCGAGATGGTAATAAATACCAACAGATGCCGTCGACTGTCCGACCGTTTCAGCATCGAGTAGCTACGGGTCAGTAACCGCTGCGGTTCCGTCGGTAGCGCTGCTAACGAGCTACCTCTCAGGTCGACTGTTCCATGTTGGTGCGGATCTGCTCAATAACCGCGCCGTGTTCATGCTGGGGACTGAATAGGACGAAGTCGGTGTCCTCGTCGGCCCGGAGGGTGTGGCCGGGCGGCCAGTAGAACATGTCCCCGGTCGTGTCGACCTCCTCGCTGCCGTCGCTGTAGGTGACCGTCAGCGCGCCACTGACGATATACCCCCAGTGGGGCGACTGGCAGCGGTCGTCTTCGAGGCCGCTGAGGAGCGCGGTAATATCGGTTCCTGCCGCGAGCGTGAAGTACTCCGCGGCGAGCGGGCCGTAGTCGGTTGCGTCGCCGAACGCCGGCTGATGGCGAGCCACGGCATCCGGGGTGTCGATCCGAGCAGGGATGTCTTCTTTAGCGATGTTCATAGGGTCCTCCGGACGTGCTCTCCGTCTGGCCTCGCGTTCCGACCGACAGCACACTGAGCACACCGACCAGACGTTTGCTCCACGCGGTAATAGGTGTTAACACACAGCACAGAGAACGTCAGATCGGTGTGGCATAGTCGCGCGCACTGTCTTGCAATTCGTCATAGAAAGATCAGCCGTCGACGCGCTACTGCGTCCCTTGGTTGGTCACTAGCGACACGGGAGGAGGCTGGCGGTTCGCAGTAGCAGACTCACGTTCGATCGAGCGCTGGACGGTCAGTACTGCCTACAATACTCGAAGCCGGTAGCCCTCGGCGGCCGTCCCGTCGGTTACGCGGTCGGCCTCAACCGCAGCGTCGAGCAGTTCGTCGACGAACGCCTTGGGTACCTCGACGCTGATGAAATCAGTCCCCTCGCGCGCGGTGGTAAGGCGGGCCATCGTCCGGCTGGTGCCGTCGTCGTTATAGATGCTGCCGACACGCTCGCCGTCACGGAGAAAGCGGAGGGTCACGTCGGTTGGCTCGATGGCGTCGAAGCTCACCTCGAAGACCCGGTCGTCGCTTTCGATCCGCGCGAGCATGCGGCCGTCCTGTTCGGTGACGAGCTGTTTCACACACCGTGTAGGGGCTCGAATCGGATAAATCGGGGTCCGGTCGTTCCCGGCGTTCTGTCGACCACTCGGTGGTCGGAGCAGGCACCCACTTCTCAGGAGAGCGTTCGTGTCCGTTCGTAGATCGAGCCGCCGAGCGCGCCGAGCGGGAGCGTCAGCGGGAAAGTAAACAGGAAGGCGACGGCTCCGATGAGGGGAGCGAAAGAAACGACACCGGTCAGGAGTTCGCCCACCGTCGACAGCGTACTCAGTTGGCTGGGATCCTCAAGGATGGTCAGGAGTATCAGCACGATATAGGTGACGAGACTGCCGACCGCATAGGTAAGGTCGGTGGCTGCCAGCCCAGCTACGGGACCGAACCGCGGCAGATCGGGGGACGTCGACCGCTACGAGATGATACCGGAGACGAACGCCGACAGGACGACGATGGGCAGGGCAATCGACCCGAAGAAGACGGCATCGTTGCCTGTCGGCAAGACCTCGGGAAGCCTCGGAAATTGCAGCACGAGAACGAACATCAGGGTCGCCACGGCTGCGGTGGCCGACATCGCATACCCCGCACCGACCTCTCGTCGGTCGGCGTATGGCAGTCGACCGGGACCGTACTACTTGCAGACGGCGGCGAACCGAGCGATGGGGAGAAATCTCATTGTGGGTGACTCGTTGCCGGTGAGGGCGCAATCGGAGCGAGTAGATCTGCGCCGTACACACGGATATTATGAGATGGTTTACATAATTGTACTGGTGTGGTCGACCAACTCGGAGCAACCACCGACAAATCCGCGACGTCTTCGATAGCGTCGGTTAGTTCCTTGACCGACTTGACAGTGTGTTCGCCCGTGTGTCCGATGCGGAACGTCTTCTCGCCGAACTGTGAGCCACAGTCGTGTTAGAGCAATAGAGTGCGGAAGTGTCGACGCTGCACTGTCGACACGTCTAGTTGCCTGTCGCTGTCAGTAAACGTCGTGCGGCAGTTTCATCGCCTGGACGACCATCGAGCGGTTTCCGACAACTGCTCTCGCTTCAGCATCGCCGTCGGTGAAGTCGTAGAGCGCGCCCCGGAGCCGAAGGTCATTAACACCGTTGATGTCCCGTGCGATCCAGTTGAATCCGTTTGCACTGCGGGACCGAATCAGGAGATCAAGCAGTAGGTCAAACTCTTCGGACTCCTCGTAGACTGTTTCCTGAAGTTCGTTGACAGCGTCAATAAGATCCTGAATGTCCCATTCGAGTTTGAAACTTCGACTGTTGAATGTGACAACCGAGTCGGCGACGCCCGAAAGGTTCCCATCCGAGTCGACGAAATCACTGGGCGATTCAAGTGGGGCCTGATCGGTGATCTGTCCCTCAATGTCGACCATCTTCCACGAGCCACCAGTCGCGTCGCCACGGATTTCGATCCAGCCGAGGATGCCGGCATTGGCAACCGAATCCCAGCCGTCGGTTCCATCGTTGTCCTTCTTTTTCTTGCCTTTTCCGCCACCACCGTCACTCTCGACTCGTGTGAACACCGAACTTTCGACTGTCGGTTGGAACACGAGGGTATCCTGTTCACTCCCAGATGTCTTGACGTTCGGAATCTCTAGGAGCGTCTGGACCGTCGAGCCGTCTGTCCCCGTCGGCGAGGAAAAAATGTCGACCGTTGAGCCAGCGGCTGCAGGCTTGTTCGCGGGATTGTGATCCGCTACGACGGTGCCTGTCGACGCCCCGCCAAACGCGAGTGCAAGCCCAGCTGCACCAAGTCCTTTGAGTGTTGCTCGTCGATCAGGAGTGAATCCTGATTCTGTGTCAGTTCCTGTCAGGTCGGTCGCTTCGTCGGTATTTTCGTTCATTGCGTTGGTGCTGTCGGCAGGATAACCAGCCTTGCCAGTCTTCCCAAACCGTTGGGTCATGCCCGGACAGCACCGAAGAGAGATGTGAAACCATTATAAATATTATGAACATGAAAATTTAACTGTAATTATATGGTATGTATCTAGAATTAATACGGTCGTCTTGCTGGGTTATAACTAACAGTATCCCACATGTGAACATTCGATCGGACACAGCCCCGTTTTCGAAACTGAAGCCATCTCTGTACTTACTTACATGGTGATCAACACGACAGACATCTGTTAATATACAGCCCGTCGACGCCCTTTTTCAGAGAAGCTCCCGTCAGCAAAACCAGTCGCGTTCTGACTGACTCGACGAGAGAGACGCTCTCGTAAACGCCAGTCCCCATCATGCCTGCAGTAGGGAAGCCTCGTCAGTAGGGCGAGGAGACGGTCACCTACAGGTCGGCAACTTCTTCGATGGCATCGGTCAGCTCTTTGATCGACTCGACGTCGTGTTCGCCCATGTGGCCGATGCGGAACGTCTTTTCACCCAACTGCGAGCCGTAGCCGTTCGAGAAGACCATGTCGTACTCCTCGCTGACCTGCTCGATGGTCTCGGCCACGTCGATCCCCTGGGTGTTCTCGATACAGGCGACCGTCTTGGACTCGTAGCCCTCCTCGGGGAACATCGCGAAGTGTTCGTCGGCCCACTCCTGGACGTACTCGGCCATCTCGGTGTGGCGCTCGGCCCACCCCTCGTGGGTTTCCTCAAGCATGCGTTTCATCTGCTTGCGGTAGGCCAGCATGATCGGAATCGCGGGCGTCGAGTGAGTCTGGCCCTTCCGGTCATAGTAGTCGAGACACCGCTGGAAGCCGCCGTACCACGAGGCTTCGTCTTTTTCGAGTTCGCGCTCGTAGGCCTCGTCGCTGACGACACAGATCGCCAAGCCCGGCGGCATCGCGAAGGCCTTCTGCGAGGAGGCGAAGAGCACGTCGATCCCGTGGGCGTCGATGTCGATGTAGTCGCCGCCGAGACACGACACCGCGTCGACGACGAAGTAGGTGTCCGGATATTCGTCTACCACGTCGCCGATCTCCTCGACTGGGTTGCGGATGCCGGTCGAACTCTCGTTCATCACCGTCGCAACCACGTCGTAGTGTTTGTCGCTGGTCTCCAGTTCCTCGCGGATGTCCTCGGGTTTGACGGCCTCGCCCCACTCGTATTCGAGTCGGTCGACGTTCTTGCCGAGTCGCTCGGCGACGTTGGCGTGGCGCTCGCTGAAGCTCCCGCAGGTCGGCACGAGGATGTTCTCGTCGACGAGGTTGAGCGTCGACGACTCCCAGAACTCGGTGCCCGAGCCGGTGAGGATGATGACCTCGTTGTCGGTGCCGAGGAACTCCTTGGTGTCCTCGACGATTGTGGTGTAGAGGTCGGTCATCCGGTCCATCCGGTGGCCGAACATCGGTTGGGCCATCTCCTGGATGACCTCGTCGCGGACTTCGGTCGGGCCGGGGATGTACAGCGTCTTGTCGGGGTAGTCGTCGGTATACTCCTGTTTTTTGCTCACGAAATCCACCTTGTGGCTGTTGCTGGGAAGCGAGAGGGCATGGTAGTTGTGATACTGTCGCGAGTCGACCGGGAGCGATCACCGCCGATGTCGACCGTTAGGAGAGGTCGAAGTGCTCGGCGGCGGTCTGCATGTCCTTGTCGCCGCGCCCACAGAGATTCACCAGGATCGTATCGTGTCGACCCTCCTGGGCCAGTTTCTTGGCGAGCGCGATGGCGTGACTCGGTTCGAGGGCTGGAATGATCCCTTCGGCTTGACTCAACTCCTGGAAGGCCTCAAGCGCCTCGTCGTCGGTAATCGCGTGGTACTCCGCCCGGCCGAGCGACTGGAGGGCGGCGTGTTCCGGGCCGACCGCGGGGTAGTCCAGCCCCGCCGAAACGGAATGGTTCTCGGTGTCGTCGTCGATGACCTGGGTCTTCATCCCCTGGAAGATCTGGGGCTCGTCCTGTTTGGACTTCGAGAGCGGCGCAGAGTGGTGGGTGTCGTCGGTGCCGCCGGGTTCCGCGCCGTAGAGCGCCACGTCGTCGTCCAGGAAGGCGTGGAACAGGCCGATCGCGTTCGAGCCGCCGCCGACACAGGCCACACAGGCATCCGGGAGGTCGCCGTGGAGCTCCTGGATCTGCTCGCGGGCCTCGTTCCCAATAACCGACTGGAACTCCCGGACCATCCGCGGGAAGGGGTCAGGACCGACCGCGCTACCGACGAGGTAGTGGGTGTCGTCCATGTTCTCGGCGAAGTCTTCGAGGGCGGCGTCGACGGCCTCGGCGAGTCCCTTGTTGCCGCGAGTGACCGGTTCGACTTCGGCTCCCATCAGGCGCATGCGGAAGACGTTCATCTCCTGGCGGCCGATGTCTTTGGTGCCCATGTAGACCGTCACGGGCATATCCAGCAGCGCGCCGACCATCGCGGTCGCCGTGCCATGCTGGCCCGCGCCGGTCTCGGCGATGAGGCGCTCCTTGCCGGCGTGTTTGGCCAGCAGCGCCTGACCGAGGGCGTTGTTGAGTTTGTGGGCCCCGCCGTGGAGCAAGTCCTCGTGTTTGAGGTAGATATCCGCGCCGTAGATTTCCGAGAGCGTTTCGGCGTAGAAGACGGGCGTCGGTCGACCGCCGTAGTGCTTGAGGTAGTACTGGAACTCCTCCTGGAACTCCTCGCTGGGGACAACAGTATCAAACGCCTCCGCGAGTTGGGCGAGCGGCTCCTCTAGTGCTTCGGGAACGTGTCGACCACCGAATTCTTCAAATTCACCGGACATGGAACAAAGACAGTTGGGTGTAAATATAGCTTTTATTATTATCAGCTATGAAGGATCGAAACTCGGCCAGGCGTGAGAAACGGAATCGGGAGACGACAGAGTGGTCAACCGAGTGAACTACCGCTTAGACGAACTGCAGTGGGACAACGGCGATATAACCGAGAACGCCGACAGCGACCGCCCAGAACGCCAGCTCCCGGCGACGGAACAGGTCGAACTCCTCATAGCAGCCCTTGGTAAGAGTCCGAACGGCTACGCCACTCATCGCAAGTCCACCACCGACAAACACCGAGAGCTGCGGCTTGAAGCCGACCATCGACGCGAGCCCGGCAGCCTGGCCGATCGTGGCCAGACCGAACAGCCCGACGAGGTAGACGGTGAGCTTCGCGCGGTCCATACCCGAGTGTCAAATTATAATATTATAATATTTTCTATTATATTCTGGAGGGCATCGGTCTCCGGAAATTTAAACCCCAACAGCGGTCAAGGGAGTTCAATGAAGCCAGCCGAGATCCCCGGACTGCCGCCGGGGGTCGACGACCAGCTCGCAAGCGAGGGCATCGAAGAGCTGTATCCGCCACAGGCCGAAGCCGTCGAGGCAGGCCTCACCGAGGGCGAAAGCCTCGTGGCCTCGGTGCCGACCGCCAGCGGCAAGACGCTGATCGCCGAGCTTGCGATGCTGTCGGCCATCGAACGCGGCGGGAAGGCCCTCTATATCGTCCCGCTGCGAGCCTTGGCCAGCGAGAAAAAAACCGAGTTCGAGCGCTGGGAAGACCACGGGGTCTCGGTCGGCGTCTCGACCGGGAACTACGAATCCAGCGGCGAGTGGCTGGCGAGTCGAGATATCATCGTCGCAACGAGTGAAAAAGTCGACTCGCTGGTCCGGAACAACGCGGGCTGGATCGACCAACTGTCCTGCGTTGTGGCCGACGAAGTTCATCTGGTCGACGACCGGAACCGCGGCCCCACACTCGAAGTCACCCTCGCCAAACTCCGACAGATCAACCCCGGTCTCCAGGTGGTCGCTCTGTCGGCGACCGTGGGCAACGCCGACGAAGTGGCCGACTGGCTCGACGCCGAGTTGGTCCACTCGGAGTGGCGACCGATCGACCTCCGGATGGGCGTGCATTTCGGTAACGCGATCAACTTCGACGACGGTAGCCAGCGGGAGGTCCCCGTCGAGGGGAGCCAGCGGCAGACCGAAGCCCTCGTCGACGATACTCTCAAGGAGGGTGGGTCGACGCTCGTGTTCGTCAACTCCCGGCGGAACGCCGAGTCGGCGGCCAAACGGCAGGGCGGCGTGGTCGAACGTCGACTCGACAGCGACGAGAAAGCCGACCTCCAGGAGCTTGCCAACGAGATCCGGGGCGTCTCCGACACCGAAACGAGCGACGATCTGGCCGACTGCGTCGAAAACGGCGCGGCGTTCCACCACGCGGGGCTGGCCAGCGAGCACCGGAGCCTCGTCGAGGACGCCTTTCGGGACCGCCTCCTGAAGGTGATCTGTGCGACGCCGACGCTGGCGGCGGGCGTCAACACGCCCAGCAGGCGAGTCATCGTCCGCGACTGGCGGCGATATGATGGGGAGTTCGGCGGGATGAAACCCCTCGACGTGCTGGAGATCCACCAGATGTGTGGGCGGGCGGGTCGACCGGGGCTCGACCCCTACGGCGAGGCCGTGTTGCTCTCGAAGGACGCCGACACGATGGACGAACTCTTCGAGCGCTACATTTGGGCCGACCCCGAGCCGGTGCGGTCGAAGTTGGCCGCCGAGCCCGCCCTCCGGACCCACCTGCTGGCGACGGTTTCGTCGGGCTTCGCCAACAGCCGCGAGGGATTGTTGGAGTTCCTGGAGGCCACACTGTACGCCACCCAGACCGGCGACAACGGGCGGTTAGAGAGTGTGACCGACACCGTGCTGGGGTATCTGGAGGCCAACGACTTCATCGAGCGCGAGGACGGCACGATTCGAGCAACCAATATCGGGCATACGGTCTCGCGGCTGTACCTCGATCCGATGAGCGCCGCCGAGATCGTCGACGGGCTGGAGTACGCCGAAAACCACCGGGGAGAGGCGTCGACAGCGGCCGACGAGAACGAACGGGAGCGCCCGGCAGCCGAGTCGGGCGACGCGGAGCCCGAGGGGTTCGTTGCGGCGAGCGAGTTGCAGGCTGGAGACGAAACGGAGGGCGACGAGGCCGAGGCGGCTGACGACGCCGCGATCGATGAGTCACAGCCACCCGCACGACCGACACCGCTGGGACTCTACCATCTCGTGAGTCGGACGCCAGATATGTACGAGCTCTACCTGAAATCGGGGGACCGCGAGACCTACACCGAACTCTGTTACGAACACGAAGCAGAGTTCCTGGGCCGGGTGCCCTCGGAGTACGAGGACGTGGCCTTCGAGGAGTGGCTCTCGGCGCTCAAAACGGCCAAACTGCTTGACAACTGGGCCAGCGAGGTCGACGAAGACCGGATCACCGAGCGCTACGGCGTCGGTCCCGGCGATATTCGGGGTAAGGTCGAGACCGCCGAGTGGCTCCTGGGGGCAGCCGAGCAGCTGGCCGGGACCTTGGAGCTGTCGTCGAGGGTTGCCGTCCGCGAGGCAAAAAAGCGGATCGAGTACGGGGTCCGCGAGGAGCTGATCGACCTGGCGGGCGTGCGAAACGTCGGCCGGAAGCGCGCCCGGCGACTGTTCGAGGCCGGAATCGAGAGCCGAGCCGACCTCCGCGAGGCCGACAAAGGGGTCGTACTTGGAGCGCTGCGGGGTCGGCAGAAGACTGCCGAGACGATCCTGGAGAACGTCGGCCGCGAGGACCCCTCCCTGGAAGACGTCGAAGAAGTCGAAACCGAGACGGCCGCGGTGGCACGCGACGGTAGAGAGAAGTCGGAATCAGACGACGGAACCGACGGCGGGCAGTCGAGTTTGGGTGATTTCTGATGGAGGATATATAAATGAAGCTCGTCGACGGACGGGCCGAGATCGACGATCTGGACGGGTTTTTAAACAAAATCGGTCGGATTAGCGAGGAGACCGGGTCGACGGTCCAGTTGTTCGATGCCGACTACGTCGCCGGGGAGCGGCACCTCCGGCGGGCCGCCGAGTTGGCGGGCCGAGCAGTAGAGCGCGGGACGACGATCGCCCGAGAGCCGGCGGTCGAACTCCTGCTGTATGCAGCGGGTCGACGGCAGATCAATCGGGCACTCGAAACGGGGGTCGGCGAGGGGTCGATGGCGGTCGTCGGCGTCGTGGATGGCGGCGACGAGCCCGCAGCGGTCGCGGCCGTCGAGGAGTTGCTTGTGTCGGCGGATTCGGTCGAATGGGGCGATAGGGAGACGCTAACCGACTTTTTCGACATCGGGGACGCAGAGTTGGCTGTCGTCGACGGTGATCTCGAAGCGATCGTCCTCGAACGCGTCGCGCTGCTGGCGGTCGAACAGTAGCGGTTTTGCCACCAACCGGAACCCCCTTGTTTCGGCTGGAGAGCTGTTAGAATCAGTGAATAAAAGCGAAACGGAGAATAGTTCCACCAGGATTCGAACCTGGGTCGTTGCCCCCAGAAGGCAACAGGATTGGCCACTACCCCATGGAACTGTGCGCACTCGATTGAAGCGGGTGAGTTTACAAAACCGTGTCGGTTCGAGGGTCGACTGTGTCGGCGACCCACGGGTCGACCCCACAGGCGATGGCCGAATCACCATCTATTAATCCGCCAGCAGTGGACGGTCGTGTATGTACATCGGACGCTTCATCGTCGTCGGACCGGGACTCGGAGCCTACCGCGTTTCGTCCCGGTCGTTCCCCAATCGACAGATCACCGACCGCGACGGCCTGCTGACCGTAGGCCCGACGCCCGATGCGCCGGAGACGGACAACCCCTACGTCGGCTACAACTGCGTGCGAACAGTTGTGGGGCCCGCGACCGACGGCGAGGTGGCAGTCGTCGGCAACGGTTCGCACGTCGACCCTATTGCGGAAAAACTCGAACTCGGCTACCCGTCGCGGGACACGCTGGCCGCGAGCCTGCTCGCACTCGACTACGAGAAAGACGACTACAACACGCCCCGGATTGCCGGCGTCGTCGCCGACGACGAGGCGTATATCGGCACCGTGCGCCACGACGCGCTGCTCGTCAAGCAGGTCACCGAGCCGACCCTCGTGGCGACCTACGAAGAAAACAGCCCGACGGCCTACGGTCTTGCGGCGTCGGATGCCGGCGGGGCAGCGACTGAACTCTACGAGGCAGAGTACGAACACGCAGTCTGTGCGGCTGGCGTCGAGGTCGACGCCGATGGCGCGACGTACGCCATCGAAAACGGCGAGTAGCGATTTCAGGCCGTAAGATCGTCGACGACCGCTTTTCCAACCCGAATCGCGTTTTCGATGCCGAGATCGAAGACGTCGTCGTCGATGCTCTCGGTCGGATCGCCGCCCGCGGGTTCGCGGTCGAAGTTGGCGGCCGCGCGGATCGATACGTACTGATCGAGTAGGCCGAACCGCTCCAGCGCGGTGGCCGTGCCGGCGTCCTCCATTTCGGTCGTGGCGAAGCTCTCGACGCCGTAGGACTCACAGAGCGCGTCGACCTGTGCGGCGGTGGCCTCGCCGTGGTAGACCTCGTCGCCGCAGACGGTCGTGCCGACGTCGACTGCGGGGCTGCAAGCGTCGTCGTACCGCTGGCGGATGTCTCGGGCACGGTCGTTATCGGCCAGCGGTACGTCGCGGGCGGCCGCCAGCGCGCGGTCGACGAGGTCCTCGTTGAGATCCCAGACGTAGTCGTCGACGAGCCACTGCATCCGCCCCGTCGTCTCGCCGATCCGGAGTTTGATGTCCCAGTCGACCACTCGGTCGGCGACGAATACCGAACCAAGGGTTCCGGCGGCTGGTCGACAGCCAGCGATACCGACCGTGAGGAGGGTTGCCTCGTCGAGCGCAACGTCGTCGCCCGCCGCGAGTGCGCTGACGGTCGTGGCCGCGGCGCTTTTGCCGATGCCGGTCGGCGCGAGGGTCAGGCCAGCGTCGGTCGCGTGGTAGATCGGGTGGTCGACGCCAGCGACGTCGAGTTCTCGGTCGAACGCATAGCGGTCGAGCCACGGTTCGACTTCGCTTGCCTCGCCGGTGTACTCCGCCTCGGTGAACGCTGGAAACACCACGACAGCCGGATGGAGCGTCATGTCCTGGATCGATCGGGAAGCGAAAAGCCGCTTTCGCACCAGCTATGTGAAACGTGACAGCTGTCAAAATATTTACTCAGATTCCAGTAAATATTTTAGCCCTGAATGCGTAGAGCGAGTATGGGCACGACGAGTAGCGACACACGAACGGTCGACAGGGCACCAACCAACCGGGCAGCAGGGAGAAGTCGATGAGTCTCGAGACAGTCCTCGTAGCGGTTGATACCGACGAGGGCGAGGCGATCGACGAGCTCGCCGAGACCGCCATCGATATCGCCGGTCCGGCAGGGGCCACAGTGGCGTTGGGGCACGTCTTCTCGGAGAAAGCCTACGAAGACGCTCGCGAGCGGCTGCAGTTCGATCCCGACGGCGAAGTGACTCCCAGTGTCGTCGCCAAGCGGAACGTCAATATCAGGGAGTTCAGGGAGACACTGTCCGAGGCGGGCCTCACGTCGACCGTCCACGCCCGGCTCGGCAACGGCAGCGACGACGGCGACCGACTCGCCGAGCTCGCAACGGAGATCGAGGCCGATCTCGCGATAGTCGGTGGACGGGGCCGAACACCGGCAGGCAAGGCCGTCTTCGGGTCGACCGCACAGACGGTCTTGCTCACTGCCGACTGCCCGGTGACGTTCGTCCGCACCGAGTAAGATAGCGTGGCAGCCGCGTCGGCCAGCCATGCCACGCGGCGAATTCTTTACGGTTGTTGGTGGTATTCGACCAGTAATGGAGACTGAAACGTTCGTCGACGTCTTAGAGGAGGCGGGCCTCTCGCCGTACGAGGCGCAGGTCTATGTCACCCTGCTGGATCTCGGGACGGCCTCGGCGACCGAGATCGCCGACGAAAGCGGGATTCCCGGCCCCCGGATTTACGACGTGCTCCGGTCGCTGGCGGATCGTGGCTACGCCGAAACGTACGAACAGGGCACCCTGCAGGCTCGGGCCCACGACCCGACCGATGTCCTGGAGGACCTCCGGGAGCGCGCCAACCAGTTCGAGGCCGCCGCCGCGGAGGTCGAAACGCGGTGGGAACAGCCCGAGCTGAAAAGTAACAAAGCAAGCATCGTCAAGCGGTTCCAGACGGTCGTCGACCGTGCCGAGCAGTTCATCCGGGAGTCGACGAATCAGGTCCATCTCTCGGCAACGCTGGCGGACGTCGACCAGCTCGAAGACGCCCTCCAGGAGGCCCACGACCGAGGGGTCGCCATCCACATCTCGGTCCACACGGATGTCGAGGAGGCCGCGCCATCACCCGAGCGGTTCGAAGGGATCTGCAAGGAAGTCCGCCACCGCCGACTCCCCGCCCCGTTCGTCGCCCTGATCGATCGGCAGAAAACCTGTTTCTCCCACCACCCTGATGCCATCGACCAGTACGGCATGCTGGTCAACGACCAGACCCACAGCTACGTCTTCCACTGGTACTTTATGACCTGCCTGTGGGAGCACTGCGAGACGATCTACTCGGAGCGGAACACCAGCCCGCCGATCGAGTACGTCGACATCCGGCGGCTGGTCGGCGACATTACCCCGCTGGTCGAGGAGGGTGTCACGTTCGTCGTCAGCGTCGAGGGCCACGACGTGGAGACGGGCCAGCCGCGTGCGTTCACCGGCCGGGTCACTGACACCGAGTACGCCACCGGCGTCGACGGCGCGGAGACTCCCTATCGAGTCGCGGGACAGGCGACGCTCCACGTCGAAACCGATGACAGAGAACTGAGCGTCGGCGGCTGGGGGGCGGTCATCGAGGACGTCGAAGCCACACGAATCATCGTCGAAGACGCCGACCAGCCGGTCGAGCTCGGATAGGCAAAGACGGCGCGGAACTATGTAGATTAGTCTTTAACAACAGATGTTGTACTATATTTAGGCTTATCATCTACCATGATATATAATCGATTGTAATGGAAGATCAGGCTGCAGAGAACACTGACGGACGCACTGGCGCAGTAACACGACGACGAGTCCTCCAGGCCACAGGGGTCGCCGGGATGGCCTCGATCGCGGGCTGCTACGGCGACAGCGGCAGCGAGGCGGTCGTCATCTCGGGGAACCAGAACCTCGCACAGAACCTCGATGTGCAGGCGTTCTACGACGCCGGCGTCTCGGAAGATATCGATATCGAAATCACGGCCGGACCGGAAGACACCGATTCCCGGTCGGAGGCCTTCGTCAGCACCCTCGACGCCGAGCAGTCGAGTCCCGACATCATGATGATGGACAACGGCTGGACGATCCCGTTCATCTCGCGGGGCGACATCGTCAACCTCGAAGCGGAGATGGACAGCTCGTTCATCGAGGCAGTCAAGGCCGACAGTTTCGATATGCTCGTCCAGACGGCGAGCAACCCCGAAACCGGCGACATGTGGGCACTCCCCTTCTTTCCGGACTATCCGACGATGCAGTACCGCAAGGACCTGTTCCGGGATGCGGGCTACACCGACAGCGACTTCGACACCTGGGCGACCGATCCGCCATCTTGGGAGGAGTGGAGCGCGACCGTCGCAGAGGTCCACGAGCAGTCGGCCGTCGACTACGGCTACGTCTGGCAGGCCGACAGCTACGCCGGACTCGCCTGCTGTGCGTTCAACGAACTCATGTCGACCTACGGTGGGGCGTACTTCGGCGGCACCGACACCCTGTTCGGCCCGGTCGGGGATCGCCCAGTGACGGTCGAAGACGAGGCGGTCATCGAGTCGATCAACGTCGCCCGCGACATGGTCTACGGCGAGGGCGAATCGAGTCAGGACATCACCCAGTGTGCCCCCGAGGAGGTCTTCGGCTGGTCCGAACCTGACACCGACGGCGCGTTCGTTGGTGACTCCAACGCGGTGGCGATGCGCAACTGGACCTACACCATCGGGATGGCCGAGGGTGACGAGCAGTTCACCGACGGCGAGGAGCTCGGCGTGATGCCGATGCCGTACGGACGGACCGAAAGCGAAGTCGACACCGAGGGCCTCGGCGGGACGGTCGCCGCACAGGGTGGCTGGCTGCTGGGTGTTAATCCACACACCAACGACATGGCCGAAACCCTCGAAGTCCTCCGCGCGGTCCACTCCGAGGAAGTCCAGGCAGCGGTCCTTGACGGCCCCGGCTTCCTCCCCCACCAGCCCGACCTCGTCGAGAGTCTGGCGGGCGACCATCCGGCCTTCGGCGACTACTCCGAGACGCTCGCCATCGCCGGCGACAGCGCCGTCTCCCGGCCTGTCACACCGGTGTGGCCACAGCAGTCCCAGCAGGTCCACCAAGAGGTCAACGACGCCTTCCAGGGGAACAAGACACCCTCGGAGGCAATGGGCGACCTCTCGACGTCACTGTCCGACTTGGAAGACCTGTAGAAACGGAACTCAGGCTACACCCATGTACATCAATCATATAAACGGAGGAAGTGATGGCGACTGAACAGCAGCCCTCCAGGAGCAAGAACCCGGTCAAACGTGGGCTTGCGTGGATGGAGAACCTCAGCGAGGAGGCCTACGCCTATTTGCTGTTGATTCCGGCGTTCCTCGTGCTTGCGGTCATCGCCTTCTGGCCGCTGTGGCGGACATTCAAGCTCTCGCTGTTCGAAGACGAGCTGTTCGGCGCGGCCAAAGTCGGCGACTTCGTCGGCCTCCAGAACTACGTCGACGTCCTCACCAACCAGAACCCACTGCTCGCCCGCCCGTTGATCGACCTCACCGGCGGCACACCGTTTTTCCGCCAGGCGTTGCTGGTCACGATCGCCTTTGCGGTGATCAGTGTCATCTTCGAGACCCTGATCGGCTTCGGACAGGCCTACATCATGGCCAAGGAGTACCGCGGTCGGCGCTGGGTTCGGGTCGCGATCATCCTCCCATGGGCGATTCCCATCGTGATTCAGGGGATGCTGTTCTACCTCCTGTTTAACCCCTCAGTCGGCTTCCTCTCGGGGCCGCTGCAGTCGATGGGGATCTTCGGGGCGAACCCACTGACCGACAGCACTGACGCCTTTATTATCACCACGGTCGCCGACATCTGGAAAACGTCGGCGTTCATGGCCCTGCTCATCCTCGCGGGGATGCAAAGTATTGATAAAAGCCTTTACGACGTGGCAGAGGTCGCTGGGGCCTCGCCGTGGCAGCGGTTCCGCCACATTACGCTGCCGCTGATCCTGCCAGCCCTGCTGGTGGCGATGTTGTTCCGAACCATCGACGCCATGCGCGTCTACGGCATCATCGAGGCCTCCGGCGCTGGCTGTGGGACCGTCCCGTCGCTGTCGTGTCTCGTGGTCGACACCATGTTCGGCTCGACGCAGGCCTACGCGTCGGCAGCGACTGTGGCGTTCATCACAGCCATCGTCATCGGCATCGCGATCAGCGTCTACCTCCTTGCACTCAAGTTCAGTTCGGGAGGGACCCACCAATGAGCCAACCCACACAAACACCGACCGAAAGCAGCAACGAAGAACAGGGACCGCTCACCAACTGGGTCGACAGCGCGATCAAAAACCCGAAGAAGGTCTACCGGGCGATGTTCGCCACCGTGGCGATCTTCTTCCTGTTTACGACCCTGTTCCCGCTGTACTGGCTGACGATGATCGCCTTTTCGGATGGGAATCGCGTCAGTGAGGGCGTCGGCCTGCTGCCGACCGGCTTCGATCCCAGCTCGTTCGTCGAGATCTTCCAGCAGGTGCCGTTCCACCTCTATATGTTCAACAGCCTCGTGTTTGCGACGCTGACGACGATCTTCGTGCTGCTGATCGCCAGCCTCGCGGGCTACGCCTTCGGTCGACTCCAGTTCCGCGGCAAGCGGCCGATGATGCTGGGCGTCCTCGTCATCAGTTTCTTCCCACCAGCGGCATTCTTTATTCCGCTGTTCCAGCTGTTCAATCAGCAGATCTCGTTCCTCGGGATCACGCCACCGGAACTGTACAGCACGCCCGGCGGCGTCGTCATCCCGCTGAGTGCGGTGTTTCTCCCCCTTGCGATCTTCATCCTAACGACCTTCTACGGCCAGATCCCCGACGGGCTCGAAGACGCTGCCCGCATTGAGGGCACCACCCGACTCGGCGCGCTGTTCCGAGTCATCATCCCGCTCTCCGCGCCCGGCGTGGCGACCGCGGGGATCCTGACCTTTATCGCCGTGTACAACGAGTTTTTCTTTTCGTTCCTCATGACTGGTGCGGCCGCCCAAGACTGGGCTCCCATCGTCGACGGGATCATCTCCTACCGCTCGCAGTTTCAGGTCCGGTATGACCTGATGGCAGCAGCCAGCATTGTCGCAGTCCTGCCGGTGGCGACGCTCGTCGTCATCGCCCAGGAGAAAATCGTCAGCGGACTCACCTCCGGAGCACTGAAAGAATAATGGCAACCATCGAACTCGAACACATCAGAAAGGAGTACGGCAACGACATCGCAATCGAAGACCTCAACCTCGACATTAGGGACGGCGAGTTCGTCACACTCGTCGGCCCCTCGGGCTGTGGGAAGTCGACCACGATCGAAACCATCGCGGGACTCACCAAACCCACCTCGGGGACCGTCTCCATCGGCGACCGAAACGTGACGAAACTCCCGCCAAAGGATCGGGGAATCGCGATGGTGTTCCAGAACATCGCGCTGTTCCCACACAAGGACGTCTACGACAACATCTCGTTTGGACTCCAACTGCGGAAGTTCGACGACGAGGAGATCGACAAGCGCGTCGAGAAGGCCGCCGACACCGTCCAACTCAACGGGATGTTGGACCGGATGCCCAGCGAGATGTCCGGCGGCCAACGACAGCGCGTCGCTATCGCGCGGGCCATCGTCCGGCAGCCCGACGCGTTCCTGATGGATGAGCCGCTGGCGAATCTCGATGCCGAGTTGCGGGTTCATATGCGAACCCAGCTCCAGCGAATTCACGACGAACTAGATACGACCATCGTCTACGTCACCCACGATCAGGCCCAGGCGATGACGATGTCCGACCGGATCGCCGTCATCGACGGCGGCGACCTCCAGCAGTTCGCACCGCCGCTGGAGTGTTACAACAGGCCAGCCAACCTGTTCGTGGCGGGCTTTATCGGCTCGCCCGCGATGAACTTCATCGAAGGGGAACTGACGAGCGACGGCTTCGCATCGGATGCGGGCTACATCGACGTCGACTTCGACCCCGGCACGGTCGACGCTGCGGTCGGGCAACGGGTCGTCCTCGGCGTACGGCCCGAACACGTCCTGCCGACTGACACCGCGACCGGCGACGTGACCGCGTCCATCGACACCTACACCGACGTCACCGAGCCGATGGGCAAGGAGATCTTCGTCTATCTCGTCACCGATCAGAGCGCGACCGTCGACATGGAGGACCCCGACGCAGCCGGGCAGCTCCTCATGAGCGTCGGCCCTGCGGCCGACATCAGCGAGGACCAACCACTGTCGGTGGTGCTCGACAAGTCGAACCTCCATCTGTTCGACGCCGACAGCGAGGCGGCCATCGCCCACGGGCTCGCCGAACCGGCAGGCGTCGACGCAAGTGAGGACACCCCAGCCAGTGCCGATGACTGAGTCCGAGCCATCCGTGCTGGTCGCCGGTGAGATGCTGGTCGACTTCATTCCCCGTTCCACAGGGTCGCTTGCCGAGGTCGAGACGTTCGACCGGCGGGCCGGTGGTGCGCCCGCGAACGTCGCGGTGGGACTGGCCCGCCTCGACGCGCGGCCGTGGTTCTGTACGACGCTCTCGACCGATCCCTTCGGCGAGTTCCTCGCAAACCGCCTTGCAAGCGAGGAGCTTCCCGAAAAATTCGTCACCCGCGTCGATAACTCGACGGCGCTGGCGTTCGTCAGTCATGGCGACGAGGCCGAGCGGGAGTTCAGTTTCCATCGGGAGCGGACCGCCGACACCGTCCTCCAGACCGACGTGGTCGATAGTGGGACGCTGTCGACAGTCGACTGGCTGGTCGTCGGCGGCGTCACGCTGTCGGCCGAACCGTCCCGCTCGGCGACCTTCGAGTTGGTCGAGCGAGCACAGGCGGCGGGCTGTCGGATCGTCTTCGATCCCAACACCCGGCCGGAGCTGTGGGCCGAATCCGACGATATGACGCTGACACTCAAACGGATATTGCGGCGGACTGACGTGCTCAAAGCGACCCACGAGGACTTCGAGCCGACCGCCATCGACGCCGACGGCGAGGAGTTCGCCGACCGACTGCTTGAAAAGGGTCCCGAGATCGTCCTGCTCACAGAAGGGACGGCGGGCGCAGGAGCGGTCGCCGAGAGCGACTCGGCATGGGGGCAAGGCGAGTGGCACCATTCGGGCTACGAGATCGACGCCGTCGACACCACCGGCGCTGGCGATGCGTTCCTCGCGGGTGCGATCGCAGCTCTCGTCGAGGGCCGCGAGCCAACCGACACGCTCGCGTTCGCCAATGCCGTCGCCGCGCTCGCCACCACAGAGGGTGGGGCGATGACCGCACTCCCCGATCGGGCGGCCGTCGACCGACTGATGGAGGAACAATGAGAGAAACGGACGACGACCAGGAGTGGAGCCGGTGGAGCCGCGAGGCGGCCGACCGGATCGAGCGAACCGACGGGACGGTCGCACCGCCGGCCGGACTGCCGGAGAGCGATCCGGCTCCCGATCTGCACGTCTGGGATACATGGCCGCTCCGGACCCGAAGCGGGGAGATCGCCACCGTCGACGGCTGGCAGGTGTTGATTTCGCTGACGGCTCCGGCCGACGTGACGCCGGGCGAGCGCCACGACATCGCCGAACACCGGTATTTCGTCTCCAGAGACGGCCGGGAATGGACCGACCGCGGGCCCGTCTTCGGCGACGACGCCCTCGGCACCCGGCAGTGGGCCGGGTCGGCGCTGTACGACGACGGCGAACTCTACTGCTTTTATACGGCCGCGGGCGACGCCGACAGCGAGGCGCTGACCTACACCCAGCGGCTCGCCGTTGGCCACGGGGGCCGCGTCGACACCAGCGACGACGAGCTGACGATCGAGGAACCGTGGAGCCACGAGATCCTCCTGGAGGCCGACGGCGAGTGGTACGAGACGCAGGCCCAGTCGGGCGAGATGACCTACACCTTCCGCGATCCGTGGTTCTTCGAGGACCCCGAGACCGGACGGACACACCTCCTTTTCGAGTCGAACACACCCCCAGCGCCCGACGATTGCGGTGGTGACGCCGACCAGCAGGCGTTTAATGGGTGTGTCGGCCTCGCGGTCTCGCCGTCGGGCGACCCCCTCGATTGGGAGTTCCGGTCGCCGATCTTCGACAGCGTCTGTGTGAACCAGGAGATCGAACGCCCCCACGTCGTCTACCGCGAGGGGCAGTACTACCTGTTCGTCTCCAGCCACGTCGACACCTTCGCGCCCGGACTCGCAGGCTACGACGCGCTGTATGGGTTCGTTGCCGACTCGCTTGAGGGAGACTACCGGCCGCTGAACGAGTCGGGGCTGGTCGTGACGAACCCGGCGAGCGCGCCGTTTCAGGCCTACTCGTGGCTGGCGGTCGGTCACGGCGAGGAACTGCTCGTGAGTGGGTTTTGCAACTATCCCGAGTTCGACGGGGTCGCAATCGACGAGATCGCGGCGCTGTCGGGCGAGGAGCAACGGCAGCGGTTTGCCGGGACGCTGACCCCGACGCTTCGAGTGGGGGTCGACGGCGAGGAGACGCGGATTCACGGGACGCTCGACCACTGGGCATTCCCGAGAGAGGGTGAGGCGTTGCCGCCGCTTGCGGACGACTGGAGCCTTCCAGCAGGGGAACTCGACCCCGAGCCAGGATTGACCCGGACGGCATCCCGGCGGGAGGACGGCCCGTTCTGGTAGGCAACCGACGGACACCACACGACCAGCGACCACCACAACTCCTTTTGAAAACGCGTACTGCTCCCAAACGGATTTTTGTCTCTCGACCGAAGCGATGGTATGCGCTTCGGTATCATTTCGGACATTCACGGCAATCTGCCCGCTTTCGAGGCGGTGTGTGAGGCAATGCCACCGGTCGACCGCCTGCTCTGTGCGGGCGACGTGGTGGGGTACAACCCGTGGCCTGCGGCTTGTATCGACCGGGTGCTGGAGTTGGGTGCGGTGACGGTGCGGGGCAACCACGACCGGGCGGTCGCCTTCGACGGCGGCGAGCGGTTCAATGCGATGGCGAAAGCGGGGGTTCGGCACGCCCGCGAGGAGTTGGGCGACGCCGACATGGAGTGGCTCCGGTCGCTGCCGACCGAGCAGTTCGTCGCCGACGGGCGGATTCACATGGTTCACGGCCACCCCGACGATCCTGATCGCTACACCTACCCGCGGGAGTTCTCGGCGTCGATGCTCGGCGAGGGCGTCGACGTGGTTGTTCTGGGTCATACACATGTCCAGGACTCGCGGCGATTCAACGAGGGGATCGTATTGAATCCAGGAAGTGTCGGCCAGCCGCGCGACGGCGATCCGCGAGCGGCGTTCGCGGTGGTGGAACTCGGTGAGGACGACGCGGACGCCGAGAACGGCGGCGCGCCGACCGTCGAGACACACCGCGTCGAGTACGATATCGACCGGGCGGTTGCGGCCGTCGAGGCGGCCGGGCTCCCGAAGTCGATCGGGACGCGGCTAAAAGCCGGGAAGTAGAAATAAGGCGGTTTAGACGTGGTCTTGAACGATATCGAGCGTCTCCTCGCGGTCGTCCCAGTCGACGAATAGCGCGACCGATGTGGCGCTCGTGATGACATCCTGGAGGTTGATCCCGGCGTCGGCGAGCCGTGTCAGGATCTCTTTGACGACCCCCGGTCGGTTCGGGAGTTCGCCGCCGGTGACGCGGATGACGGCGACGCCGTCTTCGACGGTCACACTCGACAGCGTCGTGCCGCTGACGACCTCCTCGTGGAGGACGGCTTCGGCCTTCTCCGCGCGGGCCTCGTTGATGTAGAACGTGATCGAGTCCATTCCGCTGGCGACAGCGTCGATGTTGATGTCGGCCGACCGCAGCGACTGTGAGAGGTCCGCAAGGATGCCCGGGCTGTTGCGGATCGCCCGTCCGGCGACCGTCAAACAGGCCAGCGGCTCTTCCTGCATATCGATGAGGTTCTGGAACTCCCCTTCGATCTGGGTGCCGCCCGTCAGGAGGTCGCCGTGCTGGTAGTGAACAACCCGCACGCCGAGGTGTTCGTCCTTGTACGACAGTGCGCTCGGCGCGACGACCTCAGCGCCGCGGAACGAGAGGTTTCGGAGTTCGTCGACCGAAATCCGGCCGACGTTGCGCGCGCCCTCGACGACCCGTGGGTCGCCGGTCATGACGCCCTCGACGTCGGTGACGATGACGACCTCGTCGGCGTTCATGTAGTTACCCAGCATGACGGCGGTCGTATCGCTCCCTCCGCGGCCCAGCGTCGTGATCTCGCCGTCGGCGTTCTGGGCGAGGAAGCCCGTGATGACCGGGACGACGCCGTCGAGGTCCCCGGCGAGTTCGGCGGCGCGGCGTTTGGTCGACTCGGCGTCGACCTCGCCGAGGTCGTTGGTGATGATCGGCCACTCGTCGGTGCCGGGTTCGAGGAAGATCGAGTCGACGCCACGCGCGGAGAGCGCCGCTTTGAGCATCCGGACGCTGGTGCGTTCGCCCATTGAGACGATCTCGGCGCGGTCGGCATCCGAGGCCTCGAAGTTGATTTCCTCGAGCAGTTCGTCGGTCGTAGAGCCCATCGCGCTGGCGACGACGGCGATCTGGTGGCCCGCGTCGACGGCGGCGGCGATCGAGTCCGCCGCGCGGTTGATCCGGTCGCCGCTGCCGAGGCTCGTCCCGCCGAACTTGGCAACGAGGCGCATCAGGCGACCCCCCGAGGGATCGATACGTCACTGCAACAGCCGCAGGTAGCTTCCGTGTCCGTGGTAAACATGGACGGTCATAACATGGGGTCCCGCATAACGTTGTTCACTTCCAGAAGAGTTGCAGAACCGGAATATTGTGGATAGTTTAAATAGGGGTAACAAACAGTCGACGGGTTTTGCGGTCGAAAATTCGCCCGAGGTCAGGAATCGCCCCATCCGTCGGGGACTTCGATGACGTACCGGCCGTCCTCGCGGAGCGAGATGATGTACTCGTCGCGGTCGTAGAGCTCCATCAGGTTCAGTTCGTACTGGCCGGGGCTCACGATACGGATGGACTCGAACTGGTTGTTGAGTTCCTTTCTGAGCTCGTCGAGGTTGGACTCCTCGGTGGGGTCATCCGCCGTGTCGGCCGCCGCTTCGGCGTCGGGTTCGGGTGCGTCGGTCGCGGCGGGCTGGTCGGTGGGAGACTGCTCTTCGGCGGTCGACTGTGGGCCCATCGAGCCAGCGGCAGTGAGTTCCGACGAGGAAACTACGTCCGAGCGAGCGGTCGACTGGGCGGGCGATTCAGCCTCATCGCTCTGGGCGACCTCGCTTTCGTCACCAACCCCCTCCGTTTCCGGTGGAGATGTCTGACGCCCGGCAGACGGCGTCTCGGGGTCGATCGTCACGGAATCTCCAGTCGACGCGTCGGGTTTCGAGGACGCAGTGGCTTCGGCAGCGTCGTCAGCGACGGAGTCGGCGTTGGAGCCCGCGGGTCTGAACTGGAACTTGTTGCCGCCGCAGTCCGGACAGCCGGAGAGCATCTCTTTGGAGCCGTCGGGGAACGTGTGGCCGCAGTTGGTACACTGGTGGGGCATCAGTGGATAGTTGGTGTCATGGGGTTATTTCCGGGAGACCAGCGCGCTGATGAGCTGTTCGTCCTTGTGGAGCGTCTCGATCTGGTTGGCCGGGCCGATGACGGTGAGTTTCTTCGTGGACTCCCGTCCCATGAGTTTGTCCAGGAAGCTCTGGTCGGCGGTCTCGGCGCGCGGGTAGCTCTCGATTTCGATCCCCGAAAAGTCGTCAGGGCTGATCTCGGTCATCGTGACCTCGATGAGTTTGGACTCCTCGTCTGGCGACAGCCCCTCTTCGAGAATGACGATGTTGCCCTCGCGGACGCCATCAAGGATGAGTCTGATCTTCTCCATGCTCCGGAGCCCGGCCATCCTGGAGCCGCTGATGAGGTCGATCTGGACGCCGCTGTCGGAGTTGGGGGTTGTTTCGGGCATTATCCGAAGTACTCCGCGATCTTGTCGTAGACTTCGTCCATGTTGTTGCCCTCCAGCGCCGACAGCGGGACCGTCTCGTGGTCGGGGAACGCATCGGCAACACGCTGGATGTCCGAGTCTTCGAGGTCGGTCTTGTTGGCGAAGATGAGGACGGGCAGCTCGCGGCTCTCGATAATCCCGATCAGCATGGTGTTGACCTGCGTGAAGGGGTCAGTCGAGGAGTCGAGCACATAGATGACGCCGTCGACATCCTCCCGAAGCCAGTGCATGGCTTCGGCGACGCCCTCGGTCGCCTCTCGGGAGCGCCGGATGGCGTCGTCCTTCTCCATGTCGTGGTCCAGGAACTCCTTGTAGTCGACCTTCGTGGTGACACCGGGGGTGTCGACGATGTCGATGGAGACCGATTTCCCGTTGCGCTCGATGGAGACGTCCTCCTTACGCCGAGCCCGGCGTGTTTCGTGTGGAACGTGGCTTTCGGGACCGATAGCGTCGCCAGTCCAGTCGCGTGCGATACGGTTCGCGAGAGTCGTCTTCCCGGCGTTCGGCGGCCCGTAGATGCCGATCCGCTTCGGCTCCTCGGACGCGAACAGTCGGTCTGTGACCCGCGAAATACTGTCTCGTAAGTTTGTGAGCAGACCCATCATGAGCTCCCGCACCCCTCCGCTACGCGTGCGCACAGAGGAGCGTCTGCAATATCGTGACTCGCGGGCACACTTAAGTACTACGTCAGACAGGGGTAAGGGCCCCCGCGTATTAGGGTGGCTACCGACTGTTTTTGGGCGGCTCAGGGAGTTTTACCGACTGTAATTGACTATTAGAAATAGTCGACTGTCTCGGGTTCGTAGTGACAGGATTTGCAGGGTTTCGGTGACGGGACTCGCCGAAGTTTCGAGATCGGTATGCCGCCGATCACGTATGATCGGGATCGGAGCACCGTCGGTCGGCTGACGGATGTGTCGCAGAAGTCGTCGGTCAGGTCTATCGAGTGGGCGTCAGATAACCTTCGATGGCTGGTAGTCGAGATAGAGACTCCCACACGAATGGGAGACAATATCACACATCCTAGCCCCCCACCCCTTCGTTTCAACTGGAGACGCGTGAGAGGGTGGGGAGGGTCGACAACTACTAGTTCACGAGAGAAATCTTTATATTACTCTCGCAGAAACCTGACCCGTACTGCAGTAAATACCGTTCTCTAGTTGTTTTTATTTGTTGTATGAAAGGGCGACTAGTCTAGGAATTTTCTAATCGGCGATTCCGTCCTACCCTGGAGCGGCTCTCGTGGGAGTTCCACTCGAAACGAAGGGGTGGGGGGCTAGGGCGTGTTGTTCACGATCCGACAGCTACGGTAACGGCCTCGACACCAACCGTAATCAGCTATCGACTGTCGCGGCTCCTTGCCGCTTCCAACGTCTCGTCTCCCTGCCATTCCCGACAATCTGTACTTCCAGCTCCCTTGTGACTCTCTCAGCCACGGGCCTGTCGACGGGACTGTCGTTCCAGTCGAAACGGTCAGCCACGGCGACGGAGCTGTCGCAAGGACACTCTTACCACTCGAAACACGGCCCGAAGGGAGAACGTTTTTGTACTCGCTGTGCCTCTGCTTCGTCTGCATCATCTGGACACGGCCCGGCCGCCCTCACGAACGGAACACCCCGCTTAGGGTCCCTCCGGTCGGTTTGGTGCGGTACGTGCCACAGGTTCCACCTGAAATAGAGGGGGTAGTATGACGAAGGAAAACACAGATTCGGAGCCGGACTCCGCCGCCGACGCCGACGATTCGACAGCCGCCAGAGACCGCTCAGCCACCTCGACCAATCTCGATTTCGACACGATGTTCGACGAAAGCGAGGAGAGCCAGGGGCTGTTCGACGACCTGCTGGCCAGCGAGCCGATCTTCGAGAACAAAGAGGTCCTCCGTCCTTCCTACACCCCTCACGAGCTCCCCCACCGCAACGACCAGATCAACCGGATGGCGACGATTCTGGTCTCCGCGCTCCGCGGCGATACTCCCTCGAACATCCTCATCTACGGGAAGACGGGGACCGGGAAAACCGCCAGCGCGAAGTTCGTCAGCCAGGAGCTCGAATCGACCTCTCAGAAGTACGACGTTCCCTGCGAGGTCGAATATATCAACTGCGAGGTCACTGACACCCAGTATCGCGTCCTCGCCCAACTCGCAAACAAGTTCATCGACAAAAACGAAGCTCGGATCGAGTCGAAAATCGAGACCCTCGAGGCGGTTCGCGACCACCTCCAGTCGACCAACACCCCCTCGAATTCCGCTAACAAGGTAGAAGACACCGACGCGGACGATACCAACGAGGAAGTCAGCTCGCTGGCCGCAGAGTACGAGGATGTCGAAGCAGTCGACGCCGCAATCGATTCCCTCGAAGCCGATCTCGCAGAGCTCGATCCCGTCCCGATGACGGGGTGGCCGACCGACCGGGTGTACACGACGTTTTTCGAGGCTGTCGACTACCACGAGCGCGTGGTCGTCATCATGCTCGACGAGATCGATAAACTCGTCGAGAAAAGCGGCGACGACACTCTCTACAACCTCTCGCGGATGAACTCCGAGCTCACCAACTCCAGGATCTCGATCATGGGGATCTCCAACGACCTCAAATTCACGGACTTCCTCGACCCTCGTGTCAAATCCTCGCTCGGCGAGGAGGAGATCGTCTTTCCGCCATACGACGCCACCCAACTCAGAGATATTCTCCAACACCGCGCGGACGTGGCGTTCAAATCTGAAGCTCTCACCTCGGACGTGATCCCGCTGTGTGCGGCCTTCGCCGCCCAGGAACACGGCGATGCCCGCCGGGCGCTGGACCTCCTCCGGACCGCAGGCGAACTCGCCGAACGGAGTCAGGCCGATCTCATCGAGGAGACCCACGTCCGGCAGGCCCAAGACAAGATCGAACTCGACCGGGTCGTCGAAGTCGTCCGCACGCTGCCGACCCAGAGCAAGATCGTCCTCTTTTCGATAATCCTGCTTGAAAAGAATGGGGTCCATAACATCAACACCGGCGAGGTGTTCAACATCTACAAACGACTGTGTGAGGAGATCGACGCCGACGTCCTCACCCAGCGGCGGGTGACCGACCTCATCAGCGAACTCGACATGCTTGGCATCGTCAACGCGGTCGTTGTCTCGAAAGGCCGCTACGGCCGCACGAAAGAAATGAACCTCTCGGTGCCGATCGACGAGACCGAGGCCGTTCTCTTGTCCGACTCCCGGCTCGGCGACATCGACAATGTTCAGCCGTTCGTCCAGGCACGATTCGACAACGACTGATTACGAAGCGCGACGGCCGCCGATCAGATCACGTGAGCAGTTCGCGTCGACCGATCGCATACGCCGTCCCAGCACCGACAGCGCCCACACCAGCAGGCAGTAGCGGCCCGAAACTCGCCGCGCCGGTCAGTGCGAGTCGGATGTAGCCGACTCGTGGAATCCGGAGGTGTGCGATCCCGGTGACCCACCCCGGTTTGACGACCGGTGCGATCCCGTTTGCCTGGTCATACTGGGAGTTGCTCTCACTGTTGTCGCCTTTCGTGATATAGCCCGCGTGGGGGGCCGGACACTGGTCGAGTTCCGAACAGCTGTCGGCGGCGATATACTCCGGGTTCGCCCGATCGTACCAGTTTTCGCCGTCCTCGACGTAGAAGTGTGTTCGGTGGATAATCGGCGGTCCGAGTGACTCAGGATTCTGGTAGACAACCACACTCCCTTCGCGATTGAACGACTTGTGTTCGGTTTCAGCGACCGAATTCGCCGTAACAACACCTGTCCGGTCGGCCATCTCGGGTGCGAACCGTCCCGGCTCGGAGACGAGTATCAGATCGTACTGGTTGATGTTCGGCTCCATACTCTCGCTTTCGACCGCAACCATCGGCGGCCAGACGCCACTGGCACCGAACAACAACAGCCCGAACAGCAGCACGATCCCGCCACTGAGCAGGACCTCACGAAGCAACAACAACGGCCCATCGTTGGCTGTGCGAAACTGTGTCCACAGCGAGTCGGACTCCGTCGACCCGGTACGGGTCGGGATGTCGCGCTCGGCCGCGTTGTCGCCGCGAAGCCGCTCGGTCGACCGGCGATCACCGCCGTTCGCAGCCGTCTCGTCGGTCTCCGAGGACGACGTTCGATCCGCCGTCGACACTCCGTCGTCCTCGTCGTCTGGCGGCCGACGATCCCCTGGACTCATTGCCCTCTCATTCGATTGGCCCGTGTTTGAACCTTCTGGGTAATTTCCCCTACTACGTCTTGTGATTTCATTCGATGAGACGCCGTTTCCGTCGAGTATAATGACGGCCTACACACCATTATACGTTGTTTATTCGTCTTAACAAAGCGTTATGTAATGCTTACTGTCCGGCAATTCGGGAACGACAGTCCGTCGTTCGGCATCCTTTTGACTGGAGCCATCCCACGAGTGGATGTGCCACTGGAGACGCCGTCACGAATCGTTCAGGCCCTCGCCGAGCACGGCTACAACGCCGAACGTGAGGCTGTAACACTCCTTGCGGGGGCCGACGATCCGGCGGCCGCACTCGAAACGGTCGTCGAGGCAACGCCGGACGATGCGCTCCGTGTGAGTACTGCTACCGTTCGACAAACGCTCGACTCGTCGCCTCCGGCTCCCGATCCGGCGGCGGTTGCCGCCGATTCGGCTCCATCACCAAACACCTCTGTTTCAACTCCAACTAAAAACCCTGAAAAATCTACAACAACGAAGGGAACTCCAGTCGAAACAGAGGGGTCTTCGGAGTCGGCAACAGCGGCTATCACGGCTGAGGGACGACCGACCACCGAGGCGGCAGCGCGGTCCCCACAGCCAGCCGAGATCAGCGGCGACATTACCGGCCGGAGTACCGGCACCGGCGAATACCAGCAGTTCGTGACGACGTTCCGCGACCGCTACGAGCGGCTTTCTAAACTCCTGGGTGGCCGCGTCAACCACCGTCCAGCCTCGGCGATCCAGTCGATGGGCGGCGGCAGCGAAGCCGAAATGATCGGGCTGGTCAACGACATTCGGTCGACTGCCAGCGGCCACTGGCTGATCGAACTCGAAGACACGACCGGCACCTTCCCCGTGCTCGTAATGAAAGACCGCGAGATCGCGAACATGGTCGACGACCTCCTGCTGGACGAATGTATCGCGGTCCAAGGAACGCTCGCCGACGACAGCGGCATCATGTTCGTCGACTCGCTTTTCGTCCCCGACGTGCCCCGAACGTTCCGCCCCTCGACGGCCGACCGCCACGTTCAGGCTGCCCTCATCTCGGATGTCCACGTCGGCAGCCAGGAGTTCATGGCCGACGCCTGGAACCGGTTTGCCGACTGGCTCCACACCGAGGAGGCCGAACACGTCGAGTACCTCCTTATTGCAGGTGATATGGTCGAGGGCGTCGGCGTCTACCCCGATCAGGACGAGGAACTGGATATCGTCGACATCTTCGACCAGTACGAGGCTTTCTCGGAGCACCTCAAGGCCGTCCCTGGCGATATGGAGATCGTCATGATCCCCGGCAACCACGACGCGGTCCGCCTCGCCGAGCCCCAACCGGGCTTCGACGAGGAGTTGCGGGAGATCATGTCGGCCCACGACTGCCGCATCTCGGGGAACCCCTCCACGGTCACCATCGAGGGCGTCTCAGTGCTGATGTACCATGGTGTTTCGCTCGACGAAGTGATCGCCGAACTCCCCGAGGAGAAAGCCAGCTACGACGAGCCACACAAGGCGATGTACCAGCTACTTAAAAAACGACACGTCGCCCCGAAGTACGGCGGCAAGATGCGGCTCGCACCTGAGGAGAAGGACTATTTAGTTATCGACGAGGTACCGGACGTCTTCCACACCGGCCACGTCCACAAACTCGGCTGGGGGAAGTACCACAACGTGCTGTCGGTCAACAGCGGCTGTTGGCAGGCCCAGACCGAGTTCCAAAAGAAGGTCAACATCGACCCCGACGTGGCCCATGCGCCCATCGTCGACCTCGACACGCTGAATATGACCGTCAGGAAGTTCGCCTAACCCGTTGAGCCCCGACCAGCGATAGATGCTATTTTAGGCCCGACACACAGAGGGAGTCGTATGGATTACGACCCGCAGGAACTCGAAGCCGACTGGCGGGCGCGGTGGGACGCCGAGGGCCGTTATGAGCCCGACCCCACCACGACTGCCGACCCCGACGACGAGGAGACGACCTTTATTACAGTGCCGTATCCCTACCCCAGCGGCGGGATGCACATCGGCCACGCCCGAACCTACACTGTTCCCGATGTGTACGCCCGGTATCGCCGCCAGCAGGGCGACGACGTGCTGTTCCCGATGGCCTGGCACGTCACCGGCACGCCGATCATCGGCGCGGTCGAACGCCTCGAAAAACGTGAGGAAAAACAGATGTCGGTGCTCCAGGACACCTACAACGTTTCGGACGACGTCCTATCCGACCTCGAAACGCCGATGGGCTACGCCCGCCATTTCATCGAGGAACACTACAAGACGGGGATGCAGTCGCTGGGCTTGTCTATCGACTGGCGGCGGGAGTTCACGACCAACGACGACCGCTATTCCAAATTCATCACCTGGCAGTACGAGACGCTCAAGGAACGGGGGCGGCTCGAAAAGGGCCTCCACCCCGTCAAATACTGCACCGAGCAGGAAAACCCCGTCACCACCCACGACCTCCTGGAGGGTGAAGACGTCGAGTACCAGGAGTACACGCTCGTCAAATTCGAACACGACGATGCCGACGGCGAAACCACGGTCCCGATGGCGACGCTTCGACCCGAAACGGTCCGTGGGGTCACCAACGCCTACATCAATCCCGAGTCGACCTACGTTGAGGCGACCGTCGACGGCGAGCAGTGGCTAGTCTCTGTCGAAGCCGCCGAGAAGCTCGAACTCCAGGATCACGACGTCGAGGTCCACCGCGAGTTCGCGGGCGAAGAGTTCGTCGGCGAACACGTCACCAATCCCGTCACCGGCGACGAGGTCCTCGTGTTGCCCGCGGAGTTCGTCGATGCGGACAACGCCACGGGCGTCGTCATGTCGGTGCCAGCCCACAGCCCCGACGACTATCTGGCCCTCCAGGAGGCCAAAGCCGACTCCGAGCGTCTCGAATCCTACGGGATCGACCCTGCGGAAGTAGAGGCCATCGAGCCAGTCGCGATTCTCGATGTCGAGGGCTACGGCGAAATCCCCGCGAAGGACGCCGTCGAAGCAGCTGGGATCACCAGCAGCAACGACCCCGACCTCAAGGAAGTCACCCAGGACGTCTACAACGCGGAGTTCCACACGGGTCGGCTCCACGACGCCTACGGCGAGTACGCTGACGAACTCATCGAGAACGTCCGCGACGAGTTAGCCGCTGCCTACCGCGATCAGGGTGACTTCGGCGCGATGTACGACTTCCCCGACCCCGTCGTCTCCCGTGCTGGCGGGAAAGTAGTCGTCGCCTACCAGGATACGTGGTTCCTCACGTACAACGACGAAGACTGGAAGGCCGAAGCCAAGCGCGTGGTCGACCAACTCGATACCAACCCCGCCAACACCCGCGGGGAGTACGACCACACCATCGACTGGCTCAACGAGTGGCCCTGTATCCGCAACTACGGGCTGGGCACGAAGCTCCCGTGGGACGATAGTTTCGTCATCGAGCCGCTTTCCGACTCGACGATCTATATGGCGTACTACACCATCGCCCACCGGCTCGACGAGATTCCGGTCGAGGACCTCGATCGGGACTTTTTCGATGCGCTGTTCTACGGCAAAGACGCAGTCGAGGGCGAGGCCGACGAGCGCGCCCTCGACCTCCGCGAGGAGTGGCAGTACTGGTATCCGGTTACCCAGCGGTTCTCGGCCAACGACCTCATCTCGAACCACCTCACGTTCTACCTGTTCCACCACGCCGAACTGTTCGACGAGGCCCAGTGGCCCGACGGCATCACTATCATGGGCATGGGACTCCTGGAGGGCGAGAAGATGTCCTCCTCGAAAGGCCACGTCGTCCTCCCCGGGAAGGCTATCGAGAACTACGGCGCCGACACTGTGCGCTTCTTCCTGCTGAATTCCGCCGAGCCATGGCAGGATTACGACTGGCGAGCCGAACAGGTCGAAGGTGTGGAAAAACAGCTCCGCCGCTTTTGGAACCGCGCCCAGGAGCTGATCGAGGCCGACAACCCGGATGTCGACCCCGCGGATATCGAACACATCGACCGGTGGCTACTGTCGAAGCTCCAGACGACCATCGAGTCGACGACCAACGCTCTCGAAAACGCCGAGACGCGGAGCGCCTCGCAGGCGGCCTTCTATGGGCTCGAGGAGCACCTCAAATGGTACCGCCGCCGAGCCGACCTCGATCGGCCGGGCGCCCAGTGGACGCTCCGACACGTCCTCGAAACCCGCCTCCGGCTGCTGGCTCCGTTCATCCCGTTCATGACGAACGAGCTGCACGAACAGCTCACCGGGACCCCAGCCGAGGACGCTCCGTGGCCGGAGGTCGAAAGCGAGTGGCAGTCGGCACGCACTGAAACCGAGGAGCGCCAGATCGAGCGACTCACCGACGACGTCCAGGACATCCTCAACGTCACCGACCAGGACCCTGAGACGATCCGCGTCTACGTGGCCGCCGACTGGAAGCAGTCGGTCTTCGAGACGGTCCGGGAGACCGGGACCAACGTCGGCGACGTGATGAGCGAGGTCATGCAGGACCCCGACCTCCGGGAGCGCGGCAACGCAGTCAACCAGTTGGTCCAGGATCTGGTCGACCTCGTCCGAAGCCTCGACGACGAGACCCTCGCGGTGCTCGACGAGATCGACGAGATCTCGACCTACGAGACCGCGCTCGGCTTCCTCGAACGGGAGTACGACGCCACCGTCGAGGTCTACGCCGAGGACGGCGAGGGGATCGACGACCCTGGGGATCGCGCCTCGAAAGCCGTGCCGTTCCGCCCGGCAATCCACATCGAATAGGACGTCGACGCCGGTTTTCACCGCTGCTGACAGTCGATTTATGCTTTTTCAGCACCGATGATGGGTATGAGCGCACAGTCCGATCCTGGAGTCCTCGAATCAGCCTACCGAACGGTGACCCCGGGCTACCGAAGCCACGGTGACACGGAGATGGATCTGCTGGGATGGGTGGTGTTTCTCGGCATCTTCACGCTGTTGTTCCCGTTGATCCCCGTTTTCCTCGTCTTGGTCCTCGCAATCAAAGCCGTCAGGGCGGTCCGGTCGGCAGTGGGGGACCAACCTGACTAACTGTCGGCCAGTCCGAGCAGGTCGAACGGCGTGCCGTTGTCCCGTTCTTGGGCCGCCGTGTATACGACGTGCGCTGCGGCCACGTCCTGGATCGCCAACCCGGTCGAATCGAAGACGGTGACTCCGTCTTCGGCGGTTCGCCCCGGTTTCTCACCGGTCACGATATCCCCGATCTCGCCGTAGATGTCGTCTTCGGTGAGCGTCCCCGCACTGTATGGGACGTTGATCTCGCCCGAATGGGTCGTCTGTTCGTAGTCGTCGATCACGAGTTTGGCGTCCAGGAGGATCTCGTCGTCCAGTTCGTGTTTGCCCGCCGCATCCGCGCCGATCGCGTTGATGTGGGTGTGGTCGCCCACCATCTCGCGGTCGACGATCGGCGATTCGACGGGTGTAACTGTCGAGAGCACGTCACACGCGGCGGCCTCGGCGACCGATCCGGCCCGGATATCGAAGCGGTCTTCGAACTGGTCGATGAACTCGGCCGCCCGCTCGGCGTCGACGTCCGAGACGACGACCTCCTGGATGGGCCGGACTGCCGCGATGGCTTCGAGCTGGGTGTACGACTGGACGCCCGCGCCGACGATGCCGAGCGACGTTGCCTCCACAACGGCGAGGTGGTCGGTGGCGACTGCGGCGGCTGCCCCCGTTCGCAGCATCGTTAGCTCGCGGCCGTCCATGATTGCCAACGGAAAGGCGGTTTTCGGGTCCGAGTAGATCATCGTCCCCAGCACGGTCGGCAGCCCGTACTCGGCTCGGTTGTCGGGATGGACGTTGACCCATTTGACGCCCGCAGCGTCCCACCCGTCGCCTGCTTCGCTCGACTCGCCACGGACGTTGAGATAGGCCGGCATCGACCGGAAATCCCCGTTGTACTGCGGGAGGTCGATGTAGGACTTCGCCGGCATCTGGGCGTCGCCCCGCTGATACGCTCCGAAGGCGTCTTCGACCGCCGAAATGAGCTGCTCCATCGGTGCGTTCGCCCGAACGTCGTCGCTATCGAGCAACAGCGTGTGCATGTCGACTGGTTCGACTCCGTGATCTTAACCGGTCGGGTAGAGTAGCTCGACGACCGACGATCGTTGACAGTAGCGACTAGCTACCAATCCATAGTAAGCACCTACCAGCAGCAAAAATCGGTAATTACGATTCGATTCGCGGTGAGTCAGCAGCTGAGTGGTTGGTGGCCGTCTTCTACATTGGCGTCACCGAGCTGCGCTCGGTGGCATATGTGATAGTCAGTGGCCTGACTTTCACATAGCGCCGCCCATACCACCCATGCCGCCCATGCCACCCATACCGCCGGGTGCGCCGCCCTCCTCGTCGCCGCCGGAGGTCGACAGATCGCCCGCGGCGATGATGTCGTCGATCTTCAGGACGAGGTTCGCGGCCTCGGTGGCAGACGACAGTGCCTGCTCTTTGGCGTGGGCTGGCTCGACGATGCCTGCCTCGTAGGTGTCCTCGACGGACCCGGTGAAGGCGTTGAGGCCAGCGTGGGCGTTCCCGCTTTCGTGTTCGGCACGGAGGTCGACGAGCAGGTCGATCGAGTCGAGCCCGGCGTTCTCGGCGAGGACGCGGGGGACGAGTTCGAGCGAGTCGGCGAAGGCCTCGACAGCGAGCTGCTCGCGGCCGGAGACCGAATCGGCGTAATCACGGAGTCGGGAGGCGATCTCGACTTCGGGTGCGCCGCCGCCGGCGAGCACACGACCATCGGAAACGGTCGTCGAGACGACATCGATGGCGTCGTTGATCCCGCGTTCGAGCTCGTCGACGACGTGGTCGGTCGAGCCGCGGAGCAGGAGCGTCACGCCGTGGACCTCGTCGCCGGTCCCCTCGACGTAGAACAGCTCGTCTTCTTCGTCGCGGCGGACCGATCCATTGCCGAGATCGGCAGCCGTCACGGAGTTGACGTCGGAGACGACCGAGCCGCCGAGGACGTTCTTGAGGAACTTGATGTCGGACTTCTTGGTCCGGCGGATCGCCAGCACGCCCTCCTTGGCGAGGTAGTGCTGAGCGAGGTCGTCGATGCCCTTCTGGCAGAAGACCACGTCAGCACCGCTGTCGACGATCTTCTCGACCTTCTGTTTGAGCTGTTTTTCTTCCTGATCCAGGAAGTTCTGGAGCTGGTCGGGCGTCTCGATGGAGACCTGGGTGTCGACGTCGGCCTCCTCGATCTCGACGGCCTCGTTGAGCAGCAGCGTGTCGGCGTTCTCGAAGTTCGTCGGCATGTCGCCGTGGACCGCGTTCTTGTCGATGACTGCACCGACCAAGAGATCGGACTCGCCAGCAGAGCGGCCGGTCTGGGTCTCGATGTTGACGTTTTCGAGGTCGACGACGTGGCTGCCATCGTTGGATTCGACGGTGACCTGCTGGACGGCGCGGACGACGAGATCGGCGAGGACGTCCTTTTCGAGTTCCGCGCCCTTGCCGGTCATCGAGGTCTCGGCGACCTTTTTGAGGAGTTCTTCGTCGTCGGGATCGACGGGTTCGGCGATGTTGTCGACCTCCTCGCGGGCCTTCTCGCTGGCGAGGTGGAAGCCCTTGATGATCGCCGTCGGGTGGATCTCCTGTTCCAGGAGGTCTTCGGCGTTCTTCAGGAGTTCGCCGGCGATAGCGACGGCGGTCGTCGTGCCGTCGCCTGCCTCGTCTTCCTGTGTCTCGGCGACTTCGACGATCATCTCGGCGGTCGGGTTGTCGATGTCCATCTCGGTGAGAATGGTGACACCATCGTTAGTGATGGTGACGTCGCCCATCGAGTTGACGAGCATCTTGTCCATCCCTTTCGGTCCGAGTGTGGACCGTACGGCCTCGGCGACCGAGCGGGCCGCAGAGATGTTGTACTGCTGGGCGTCCTTATCCTGAACGCGCTGGGAATCCTCTCCGAGAATGATCATCGGCTGACCTTGCTGCATACGCTGACTCATAGTACACCAGATTGATTGTTTGTGATTCTATATAAATCTTTTGGACAGCGATGGAACACTCGTCGACACAGAGGAGGGGATGACGGCCCGAAAACACACAGAGGGCTGTATGACTTGGGAAATTCATGTGGCCCGATAACATGTATCCATATTCGATATCTACGGGTCGTTTTACTGGTTTTATATACGACTGCTGGCAGGTAGTCGACGGCTATGGGGTGGGGTTGCTGCTGTAGTCGGCGGCTACTGTGGGGGTTCCTGGAGTGCGACCGAGAACTCAGCCGCTGTTAGTACTGTCGCTCGACTGGGCGACCGAATAAAAAGAGGCGACGCTACGCTTCGAGCTCACTCGGATCGGTCAGGAACTCGCTGTCGACACGATCAGGTTCCGGTGGTTCGCTCCGCTCTCCTAATAACTCTCGCTCGCGGGCGTTCAGTTTCGACTCTAGCTGTGCGAGCTTGTTGCGGCCTTTCCGTTCGCGGCCTGCTTTCGTGTCTGGCATTGTCAACCGTGTCAAAGACACCCATGGATATGAAGCTTTCTCTGTCGACAATTGTTCACATGCATCACTCGCGAGTTGATAGTTGGTAGAATTCGTGGTTCGACTCCCGTCGACCGATCACACGGTACGCTTACGACTACGCTGTTCGCTTTCGAGGTCACAAGCGACCTCGCACCGCTCGTTTCACTCGCTTCGTTCCCTGATTCAAATTCTTGTTTGTCAGCAGTTTCCGGACCAGCGTAGTTGCAGCGCGATGGAACGCGCTGCTTGTGGTTGCTGGTCCGGCAGAAACGCCAGAACAGGGATTTGAACCCTGGATCCCAAAGGGAACACGCTTTCCAGGCGTGCGCCTTACCACTCGGCCATTCTGGCTCATCTGTTGATAGCCCGCTGGCGATTTTAAGTCCTTCCCTTCGCGGCCAGCCGTGGCTCGGCCACATACGACACGGTACCGACAGTGACTCCGACCACCAACCCAATGGCGATCATCCCGACATATCCCGTCGGGAGCGCACCGACCAGCAGGCGATACCCTTGGGCACCGACGAGGAACGTCAGTGTGCCGACGACCCCCCACAGCAGGCTCGATTTGGCGACCGGTCTCACGGCTCCAGGATGGCGACGGCCTCGATCTCGACATCAACGCCCTTCGGGAGCGCCCCCGCCTCGACGGCGCTCCGGGCCGGTGGCTCGGCGTCGAAATACGTGCTGTAGGTCTCGTTCATCTCCTGGAAGTCGTCGATATCGGCCAGATAGACCGTCGTCTTGAGGATCGCGCTCGCATCGAGATCCTCCGATTCCAGAATCGCAACCACGTTGTCCAGTGCCTGTGCCGTCTGCTCGGCGACCGACGCCGCATCGAGCAGCTCGCCGTCGGGTGTCAGTGGAATCTGTCCCGCGGTGTACAGCGTCGACCCGTCGGTTGTCGCCTGACTGTATGCCCCGACCGCGGCCGGAGCCGCGTCCGTGCTAATCGTCCGTTTCATACCGGTGATTGTCACACTGGCAGCATAAGTCTGCGTGGATCAGTTTGCTCGTCGACCTTTCGTCGCGGCTGAAAAACCGTTATTCGAGCCGACACTCAATGATTAATCATGGCGATTACAACCGACGAACAGTCGATGTCAGTGTGTCGGCGGTGTGGCTACACGGCGATCTCGGGAAGCGACGAGTGGAACCGGATCAGCGCACCACCGTTCGGACGGATGACCCAGTGTCCCGAGTGTGGGAGTACGGACGTGACCAACCGACAGTAGGCCCCGCTACTGTTGTACCTCGACCTCGTAGCCGTTCGATCGCAGTTCGGTCAATAGCTCCGCAGCGTGCTGTGGGCCGTGGGTCTCCAGTTCGATCTCGACTTCGGTGTCGCTCATGCCGATCTCACGTGAGGTCCGCTCGTGGTGAATCGCGTAGATATTGGCCTGCTGCTCGGCAATGATGTCGATCAACCCTTCCAGCGCGCCGGGCTGGTCTTTGAGGACGGTCGTGATTTTCAGATACCGGCCCATCTGGACCAGGCCACGGAGGATCACCGTCGTCAGGACGTTCATGTCGATGTTGCCGCCACAAAGCGCGGGGACGATCACCTCGTCGTCGTGGTAATCGAACCGCTCTTCGAGCAGCGCCGCCAGCGCGACTGCTCCCGCACCTTCGACGAGCGTTTTGCTCCGTTCCAAGAGGAGGGTGAGCGCCAGTGCGATCTCCTCGTCGGAGACCGTGACGACCTCGTCGACGCGCTCCTGGATCACCTCGAAAGTCCGTTCGCCGACCGATCGGGTGGCGATCCCGTCGGCGACCGTGTCGACGCTCTCGCGGGTGTGGATCTCGCCTTTCTGGAGCGATTCGACGACGCTCGAGGCACCCTCGGCCTGCACGCCGATGATCCGGACATCGGGCCGCTGAGTCTTGATTGCGGTCGCAATCCCGGCGATGAGTCCGCCGCCGCCGATGGGAACGACGACGGTCTCGACCTCGGGCTGTTGGTCGAGGATTTCGAGTCCAATGGTTCCCTGTCCGGCCATGACGGCCTCGTCGTCGAAGGCGTGGACGTAGGTCCGGTCCTCGGCGGCCTCGATCTCGTGGGCCCGCGTCTGTGCCTCCTCGTAGTCGACGCCATGCAAAACGACCCGACCCCCGTACCGCCGGGTCGCTTTTACCTTCGAGATCGGCGCGTGTTTCGGCATCACGATCGTCGAGTCGACGCCCGCCCGTGTGGCGGCCAGCGCGACCCCCTGGGCGTGGTTGCCAGCACTGGCAGTGACGACGCCAGCCTCCCGTTCGGCCGCCGAGAGCGTGGCGATCCGGTTTATCGCTCCCCGAATCTTGAACGAGCCGGTTCGCTGGAAGTTCTCAAGCTTGAGATAGACCGCTGCCCCGGTCCGCTCGGAGAACGGATAGGAGTACTCCAGTGGCGTCTCACGAGCGACAGCCGACACCCGGTCTACGGCGGCTTCGACCGCTGACAGCGAGAGCATACACGAACTCGCCGGAGCGACGGCTAATGGATTTCGGTGAGTATCAAAAGGGAATTGGGGAATGCACGCGTGTGACGTGCAACTGGAATAATGGACCGAGAGTATAAAAACGTACGGCACGCGGAGTGAAAGTAAAAACCGCACGACAGCAGCGGGGTAATCGGCACCGTCTGACGGTAGTCAGTCAGTAGTCATCTATCGCTGACTCGACCGTTATCTGAACGGGATGTGTCCCCAGATACGCTGTCACGGACTGGGTGAAACCCTCGGCGTCGGGCCAACCGACCTCCGGTCCGACACCGATCTTCGATGGTTCTCCGACGTAGACGGCTGCAGTCTCGGCATCGAACACCGAGTGATCGGCGTCACTCGCTTCGGAATCGCGAGCCGACTCCAGCGGGACCCTGACCCGACAGTAGAGCCCACGGTCGACGCCTTCGTAGCGGTCGAGGCGGTCGAGTTCCGGAGTCGAAAGAAGCCGACCGGCCACCTCCCCACCGGGAACCAGCGTCGGATACCGGCCGTCGACGCGCTGGAGGCCATGACAGACGGCCGATGGGCCGAACGTGAACTCAGTCAGCAGCGTTGAGACCTGCTCGCGGTCGGTCAGCGTGCCATACACGAAAACGATGGTCACGGATAGTGCCTCGACCGAGACGCCCAAAGGGACTGTGATCTCCCGGCTGAGACGACCGGTAGGAATCACCTACGTTTCATCCAGTTGGCCTCTGTAGATGGCTTTTTGTTCATTCGGGAGAGAGTCCCCACAGATGAAACGCCTCCCGCTCGTGATCGCTGTCCTCCTGGTCACGACCAGTATTGGTGTTGGTGTTGCTTACCCGTCGGGTGGTGTCGACGGTGAGCGACAGGCCGACCCCGTCGACGTCCGACCGTCGTATCAGCCCCAACTGAGCGACACGATCGAAACCGATACCAATGTCATAAATACCGTGGCGATTCCTGCTGGAGAGATCGAGCGAAGCGATCTTCGGCGACAGTACGCCGATCTGGGTCCCGCCGCCGGGTTCGATACCGATGTCACGACCGACAGTCTGGCGACCCGGACCATCGAACATGAACTCGACGCATTGACTGCCGACGAACGGGGCGAGCGGATCGCTGCGGAACTCGATGCTGTCGACGCCGAGATCGACGGCCTCGAAACCCGCGAGCGGACAGCGATACGTGAATTCAGTCGGGAGGAGATCGCCCCCCGAGAGCTACTGATCGAACTGGCAACGATCCATCTCGAGGCGGCAACCCTCAGAGACCGGACGAATATGTTGGAGTCCCAGGCGTCGACGCTCGATGCGGAGCCGATCTCCAGTAGTCGCCTCCAGCGGATCGAGTACGACCTCCGGATGCTCGAAGGCCCCCTCCGGGCCCACGTGGTGTCGGTGCTTCGCGCGGAGCGTCCCGCCGACCGAATCCTGATCGAAACCAGCGATACATCGATCACGCTGGCAGCGGTCGACAACGAGCAGTACATCCGTGAAGTCAACCGAAAACCGCTCCGTGGCACGGGCGACAGCCAACTCACCCCCGAACGGATCGAAGAGCTCACTACACAGCGATATCCGACCCTCTGGGACCGATCGACCAGTTGGAGTACCGATGGAATAGAATCTGTCTTTGTTATGTCGGTGAAATTTAATCAGGGAGAGCTTCGGACGTTCACCGACGGGCCGACCGAGCGGACGTTTATCGAACACCAGCGACTCCCGCTCGACGATATCGTCACCGGCTCCCAGACGACGAAGGTCCAGGACGGACTCAACGTGACCGTCGAACAGACCTACGCGGGCGGTCCGCTTCGGCTCACGGTCACCGATGCGGAGACCGGCGAACCGCTCGAAGCCACCGTCACTGTCGGCCAAGACGGCCAGGAGAGTCAGACAGTCGGCACGACCAACGCCGACGGCACTCTCTGGACGCTCAGCCCACGGAGTTCGTTCACGATCACCGTCTTCGGTGAAGACACCTCCGCGGCGTTCGTCGACATTACACCACCGGCACCCGAAACGGTGACGTCCGGCCAGTAGTCGGCGACTATTTTTATACGAAACCGCGGCCAGCCCGCCGTATGTCGTGGTTCCCCCAGCCTCTAGCGTATCGTTCCTCCCAGTCGACCCGAGGGACTGCACCCGTCATCGGCGGGCTGTTAGTGGTCGCACTGACGGTCATCCTTGCGACGGTCGTCGGCACGGCCATGCTCGGCGGTACTTCGACGCCCGAGCCCGCACCCACCGCGGCTGTCGACCTCTCCGTCGAGGGGGACACGCTGCGGTTCACTCACGAAAGCGGCGAGCCGCTGGATGTCCGGACGCTCTCAGTGTGGATCGCCGTCGACGGCGAACCGCTCGACGAGCAACCGCCAGTGCCATTCTTTTCGGCGACCGGGTTCGAACCCGGTCCGACTGGGCCATTCAATACAGCAAGCGACCCGGAGTGGTCGGTTGGCGAGACGGCGAGTCTGACTGTTGCGGGAACGAACAGCCCACAGATCGAACCCGGCTCGACCGTCTCGGTCCGGCTCACAACCGACGGGAAAACAGTCATTAACACCGAAACACAGGTTTGAGCGGCGTGTCGGCATGACACCAGCGGCTCGACTGTCTACTCTTCGGGCACGGTCGCAACTGTCGTGATCGCTTTCGGGCTCCCCTGACTGGCCTGTTGGATGTGGTGTTCGAACTCGGTATACCCTGCCTCGGTGAACATCCGGTCGGCCTCGCTTTCGTCATAAAACAGCATGATTGCGTCGGCGAGGCGCTGCATAATCACCGAGTTCGGGTAGTCGGGACCGACCACCAAGACTCGTCCGCCGGGTTTCGTGACGCGGCGGAACTCTTCGAGGGCGTCGACGGGGTTCGGCCAGTACTCGATGGAGCCGGAGGACCACAAGTGATCGAACGTGTTGTCGGCAAACGGGAGCCGTTCGGCGTCGCCGCGATGGAATTTGACATCGCCGTGTTTGCCGAACTTGGCGAAGGCCTTCTCCATCTGGTGGATCGACTGGTCGAGGCAGTACACGTTGTCGGTGTACTGGAGCAGCCCCTCGGTGGCAAAGCCGGTGCCGCTGCCTACATCCAGGACACGATCGTCCTGTGTGACGGCGAGCCACGACAGTGCCTCGTCCCGCATCTCATCGTTCCAAATGAAGGGGTTGATCGTGTCGTACACCTGCGAGAGATACTTGTAGAACAGGCGGGCCCGAGCCTTGTTCTCGAGGAGTCCCATGTCGGTGTCGACTACGGGTGGCTGGACAATAACGGTGCGGTTTTTTGATCGGTTACGCGATCCGAGAGACGGCCCAGCGGCCGGACGGTTCCGCAAACACCTTATACGCCGATACTGCACATTCGAACGATTAGTGAGTATGCCGAGACCAGACGTTCTCAAAGAGATCAAGGAGGCCGAAACGCGGGCCGACGAGATCATCGCGGAAGCCGAGTCTGACCGTGAGGAGCGGATTGCCGAGGCCAGACAGGAAGCCGACGAGATCCGAGAGTCCGCCCGGGAGGAAGCCGAGGAGCGAGCAACCGAACGCCTTGCGGAGGCCGAGAAGGACATCGAGGCCAGCCGTGAGGACCTCCTCGAAGAGGGCGAAGAGACCCGTCGTGCGCTCGTCGACGACGCCAGCGACCGGATCGACGGCGCCGTAGACCTCGCGCTCGAACGATTCGAGGAGGCCGTCGATGCTCAGACCTGAGCGGATGAGCAAGGTCTCGGTGGCTGGCTCCAAGCGCGTCCTGGAGCCGACCATCGAGGCGGTCCACGAGATGGGGCTGCTCCACCTCTCGGAGTACGACGAATCCTGGGAGTCCTTCGAACTCGGACGCTCCCTGGAAGGCTCCGAGGAGACAAACGAGAAGCTCGTCACCGTTCGGGCCCTCGAAAGCATCCTCGACGTCTCCGAGGAGGATGTCGACGAGGAGATCCTCATCGACGACGACATGTTGGCTGCCGAACTCGAAACGCTCCAGGGGACGGTCAACGAGCTCGACGACCGGCGGAGCGAGCTCCGGTCCCAACTCCGGGAACTCGACGAGGAGATCGAGGCCATCGAACCCTTTGCCGACCTCGGGATCGATCTCGATCTGTTGGGGGGCTACGATTCGCTCGTCGTCAGCGTCGGAGAGGGCAACCGCGAAGCCATCGAGTCGACGCTCGCCGAAAGCGAGGGGATCGACACCTTCGAAATTATGTCGGGCGGTCGCACACACGCGATCTTCGCCAAACCGGCCGCCGACGCTGGAGACGAGGTGCTGGCCGATTCGCTCGTCGGCGTCGAGTTCGCCACCGTTCCGATTCCTGACGCCGAGGCAAGCCCTGAGGAGTACGTGGCCGAACTCGAAGAACAGAAAGCGTCGGTTCAGCGTGACCTCGAAGCCGTCGAGGCCGAACTCGACGAGATCAAAGCCGACGAGGCGAGTTTTCTGTTGTCCGCCGAGGAGTATCTCTCCATCGAGGCCCAGAAGAAACAGGCCCCGTTGTCGTTTGCGACGACTGCCAACGCCTTCATCGCCGAAGGATGGATTCCCTCCAGCCGCTACGAAGAATTCGAGTCGACGCTCACCGCGGCCATCGACGGTCCTCTCGACATCGACGAAATCAAGCGAGCCCAGTTCAAGTCCAACGGCGACCACCACGTCGAGGACGCCGAGCGAGAGTCGCCAGCCGGCAGCGATTCCCCGGCGGTCGAAGAGCCGGCTGCGGCCGATGGCGGCGAAGAGGCACGCGCCGACGGCGGCGTCGTGACTGTCAACGACGAGCCGCCGGTCGTCCAGGACAACCCTCGCGGTTCGGGGGTCTTCGAGGTATTGGTCGGCGCGGTCGCCAAACCGAAATACTCCGAGTTCGACCCGACGTTCCTCGTGTTCCTGACGTTCCCGCTCATGTTCGGCTTCATGATCGGCGACGTCGGCTTCGGGCTGCTCTATACGTTGATCGGCTACTACCTCTATGCCAACTACGACGGCGGCCTCAAGGATATCGGCGGTGTGGCCATGTGGGCCGGCGGCTTTACGGCCTTCTTCGGGATTCTCTACGACGAGGTCTTCGGGCTCCACCCGCTGTCGGAGCCGATGGCGACGTACCTCGGCCTGCCGGTCCTACATAAGGGACTGAAACCGGAGTACGCCGAGTGGGCACTCGCGTGGTTCGTCGTGAGCGTGCTGATCGGGGTCGTCCACCTCAACCTCGGGTATATCCTCTCGTTCGTCGAGGACTTCGAGATTCACGGCTTCAAGGAGGCGCTCCTCGAGAGCGGCTCGTGGATCCTGATGCTCAACGGCTTCTGGCTGTTCGTCTTCAGTGATCTGTTTGCCGGAGCCAAACCCGAGTTCCTGTTTACGGCCTTCAGCGGCGCGCCGTTCCCCTTCGGCTTCGAGGGCTTTTCGCTCCTCGTCGGGCAGGTCGGGCTGGCGGTCACCGGGGTCGGGTTCGTGTTGCTCGCGCTCGGCTCCTGGATCGAGGCCGTCGAGTTCCTCAACATTCTGGTGAACGTGTTGTCCTACACGCGTATCGCCGCGGTGCTGCTCGCCAAGGCCGGGACCGCCTTCGCGGTCAACCTGATCGTCTTCGGGGCCTACAACGAGGGTGGCAACTACCACTTCATCTTCCTCAGTGATGGGGTTCCGGAAGGCGCAGAGGTCATGTTCGGCGGGCTCATGCCCGGCGGCACGCTCGGCATCATCGGCGGGGTGCTCGTGCTGTTGGTCGGCCACTCGGCGGTGTTGGCTCTCGGTGTGACGAGCGCCGGCCTCCAGGCAGTGCGCCTGGAGTACGTCGAGTTCTTCGGGAAGTTCTACGAGGGCGGCGGCCGGTCGTACCTCCCGTTCGGCTACGACCGCACCTACACGACGACCGACGAGTAGTCGGTTCGACCACCCTGTTTCGGTCGGCTCGTCGTTTGTACTTTCGACGCGCATCCGGTCTGAGAGCGACTCGCATGAATCGGCCGTTATCGGCCGTATAGCAGGTTTCGATCAACCGTTTTGGGAAGCTTTATGATGGGCCTGAAGGCAAATAGAAACTGTTCGGCTACAAGCCAACGCAATCATCGCGAGACATAAAATATGAGTTTGGAACTTGCATCAGAGTTTGGCAACGTTGTACTACAGGCTGGAGAAGCAGGCGGCCCGGCACTCAGCGAACTGGGTGCGGCGGCGATCGCCGTCGGCCTCGCCGCGTTCGGTGCGGGCTACTCCCAGCGAGCGATCGGTGCAGCCGCCGTCGGCGCAATGGCTGAAAACGAGGACCTCTTCGCGCGAGGACTGATCCTGACTGTGCTGCCCGAGACGCTCGTTATTCTCGCGCTGCTGGTCGTCATCCTCCTGCTGTAAGCGACGCGACCCTTTCAACCAATGAGTTTGGAACAAGTCAGAGACGACATTGAAAAAGAGGCCCGCGCGCGTGCAGATGAAATCCGCGCGGACGCCGAAGAGCGCGCCGACGAGATCATCTCGGCAGCCGAGGCCGACGCCGAGGAGATCAAAGCCGCCCGCAGCGAGGAGGTCGACGCCGAGATCGCCCAACGGCGCGAACAGGCGCTATCGAGTGCGAAACTCGAAGCCAAACAGCAGCGGCTCGAAGCCCGCCGGGACGTGCTCGAAGAGGTCTACGAGGAGATCGAGGACGCACTGGTCGATCTCGACGACGAGGCCCGCGAGCGGCTGACCCGTAACCTCATCGCCAACGCGGCCGAGGAGTTCGACGACCAGGATGCGGTCGTCGTCCACGGTCGGGCTGACGACGAGGCGCTCCTCGAGGCGCTCCTCGAGGAGTACGACGGGTTCTCGGTCGGCGAGCCCCGTGACTGCCTCGGCGGCGTGATCGTCGAAAGCGAGACCTCACGTGTCCGGGTGAACAACACCTTCGATTCGATGCTCGATTCGGTGTGGGACGAGCATCTGAAGGAAGTGTCGGCCCACCTGTTCGAACAATGAGTACGACCGGTAGCTCGAACCCGGAGTACGTTAACGCCCGTGTCCGTGCACGACGGGCGGCACTGTTCAGCGACGACGAGTACCGCAAGCTCGTGCGGATGGGTCCGTCGGAGATCGCCCGCTACATGGAGGAATCGGAGTATAAACGCGAAATCAACGAGCTCGGCTCTCGACACAGCGGCGTCGACCTCATCGAGTACTCGCTGAACCGGAACCTCGCCAAACACTTCAACGACCTGTTGGGGTTTTCGGAGGGCCGGATCTACGATCTGATCGCCCGGTACCTCCGGAAGTTCGACGCGTGGAACATCAAGACGGTGTTCCGGGGCGTCTACTCGGGGGCGAGCCGTGAGGAGATCAACACCGACCTGATTCGGGCCGGCGAGTTCGACGAATCGTTCATCGACCGGTTGTTGGAAGCCTCGACCATCGAGGACGTGATCACGACCCTCGACGGGACGATCTTCGGTGACCCGCTCGAAGCGGCCTTCGAGGACTTCGAGGAAACCGGCGTGTTGGTGCCGCTGGAGAACGCGGTCGACCGCACCTTCTACGAGGAGTTGCTGGCCGACCTGCCGTCGAGCGAACCGATCGACCTCTACCGGGAGTTCCTCGAAGCCGAGATCGACTTCCGGAACGCCCGGAACGCCCTGCGGTTGGCCCGCAGTGGGACGGATATCGATCCCGCCGACTACTTCATCGAGGGGGGAAGGCTGTTCAAGGCTCGGGAGCTGGACGCGCTGGTCCAGGACCCCGAGCAGCTGCTCACCCGGATTCGGGACAGCAGCTACGGCCGTGAACTCTCGGGGCCGCTGGACGAACTAGAGGCCGCAGACAGCCTCATTGAGTTCGAACATGCCCTCGAATCGGTGCTGTTGAAATACTCCCGGCGACTAGGAAACGTCTATCCGCTGTCGATCTGTCCGATCATCGCCTACATCCTGATGAAGGAACGCGAGGTCGAAAACATTCGTGCGATCGCTCGCGGCCGTGAGGCCGGACTGAGCGAGACGGAGATCGAACAGGAGCTGGTCATCCTATGAGCCAGGAAATAGCCGTGATCGGCAGTCCGGAGTTCACCACCGGCTTCCGGCTGGCTGGCGTCCGCGAGTTCGAGAACGTCCCGGCCGACGAGAAGGACGAACAACTCGACGCCGCCGTCGAGCGCGTCCTCGAGGACGACGACGTGGGTATTATTGTCATGCACGACGATGATATGGAGTACCTCTCGCGGCCCCAGCGGAAGGCCGTCGAGACCAGCGTCGAGCCGACGCTTGTCACCCTTGGAGGGGGAGCTGGCAGCGGTGGACTGCGCGGACAGATCAAACGAGCCATCGGAATCGATCTGATGGAGGACGAAGACTAATTATGAGTCAAGCAACGCAACAGGACGTCGGCAACGGCGTCATCGAAAGCGTCAGTGGGCCGGTCGTCACCGCCCGCGATCTCGACGCCCGGATGAACGACGTCGTCTACGTCGGCGACGAAGGGCTGATGGGCGAGGTAATCGAGATCGAGGGCAACATCACGACGATTCAGGTCTACGAGGAGACTTCGGGCGTTGGCCCGGGCGAACCCGTCGAAAACACGGGCGAGCCGCTGTCGGTCGACCTCGGCCCCGGTATGCTGGATGCCATCTACGATGGCACTCAGCGCCCACTCGACGTGCTGGAAGACAAGATGGATAGTGCCTTTCTCGACCGCGGTGTCGATGCCCCCGGTATCGACCTCGAGAAGGAGTGGGAGTTCGAACCGACCGTCGAGGTCGGCGACGAAGTCTCCGCAGGCGACGTGATCGGCACCGTCGAGGAGACGGTCACGATCACCCACAAGGTCATGGTGCCGCCCGACTACGAGGGCGGCGAAGTCACCGCTATCGAGGCCGGCGAGTTCAACGTCGAAGAGACGGTCGCCGAACTCGACAGCGGCGAGGAAGTCTCCATGCACCAGGAGTGGCCCGTTCGAGAGGCCCGTCCGTCGGTCGAAAAACGGACGCCAACCAAACCTCTGGTCTCGGGCCAGCGCGTTCTGGATGGCTTGTTCCCGATCGCCAAAGGCGGGACGGCCGCGATTCCCGGTCCGTTCGGCTCGGGGAAGACGGTCACCCAGCACCAGCTCGCCAAGTGGGCCGACGCGGACATCGTCGTCTACGTCGGCTGTGGCGAGCGCGGCAACGAGATGACCGAGGTAATCGAGGACTTCCCCGAACTGGAAGACCCCAAAACGGGCAACCCGCTTATGGCCCGGACCTCGCTCATCGCCAACACGTCGAACATGCCTGTCGCAGCCCGTGAGTCCTGTATTTACACGGGGATCACCATCGCGGAGTACTACCGCGACATGGGGTACGACGTGGCACTGATGGCCGACTCCACCTCACGGTGGGCCGAGGCCATGCGGGAGATTTCGTCCCGACTCGAAGAGATGCCCGGCGAGGAGGGGTACCCGGCCTACCTCGCAGCGCGTCTCAGCCAGTTCTACGAGCGAGCCGGTTACTTCGAGAACATCAACGGTTCGATGGGCTCGGTTTCGGTCATCGGTGCAGTCTCGCCTCCGGGTGGGGACTTCTCCGAGCCGGTTACCCAGAACACCCTGCGTATCGTCAAGACGTTCTGGGCGCTCGACGCGGATCTCGCCGAACGGCGGCACTTCCCGTCGATCAACTGGAACGAGTCGTATTCGCTGTACCGCGATCAGCTCGATCCGTGGTTCGAAGAGAACGTCACCGAAAACTGGTCCGAGATCCGGCAGTGGGCCATCGACGTGCTCGACGAGGAGAACGAACTCCAGGAGATCGTTCAGCTCGTCGGCAAGGATGCCCTGCCCGAGGACCAGCAGCTGACCCTCGAAATCGCCCGCTACCTGCGTGAGGCCTACCTCCAGCAGAACGCCTTCCACCCGACGGATACGTTCTGCCCGCCGGAGAAGACCTACCTCATCCTCACGACGATCAAAACGCTCAACGACGAGGCCTTCGACGCACTCGATGCTGGTGTGCCGGTCGAGGATCTCGTCTCGCTTGAGACCGCTCCACAGATCAACCGGATCGGTGTCCAGGAGGACTACGAGGAGTACGTCGAGGAGATCAAAGAAGACATTACCGAGGAACTGCGGGGGATGTACTAATGAAAGAGTACCAAACCATCAACGAGATCAGCGGTCCGCTCGTCTACGCCGAAGTCGACGAGCCGATCGGCTACGACGAGATCGTCGAGATCGAAACCGAAGACGGCCGCACCCTGCGCGGTCAGGTGCTCGAATCCAGCGACGGCCTGGTTGCGATCCAGGTCTTCGAGGGAACCAGCGGCATCGACCGCAAGGCCTCGGTCCGCTTCCTCGGCGAGACGCTCAAGATGCCCGTCACCGAGGACCTCCTCGGTCGGGTCATGGACGGTACGGGCCAGCCGATCGACGGCGGCCCCGAAATCGTTCCCGAGTCCCGCGAGGATATCATCGGCGCGGCGATCAATCCCTACTCCCGGGAGTACCCCGAAGAGTTCATCCAGACGGGTGTCTCTGCCATCGACGGCATGAACACCCTCGTTCGGGGCCAGAAGCTCCCGATCTTCTCGGCATCCGGCCTGCCGCACAACGATCTGGCACTCCAGATCGCCCGACAGGCGAGCGTGCCCGAAGAAGAGGAAGGCGACGACGACGAGGCCAGCGAGTTCGCAGTGGTCTTCGGCGCGATGGGGATCACCCAGGAGGAGGCCAACGAGTTCATGGACGACTTCGAGCGCACCGGTGCACTCGAACGATCGGTGGTCTTCGCCAACCTCGCGGACGACCCAGCAGTCGAGCGGACGGTCACCCCGCGACTCGCACTGACGACGGCCGAATACCTGGCCTTTGAGAAGGATTACCACGTGCTGGTGATCCTCACGGACATGACCAACTACTGTGAGGCGCTCCGAGAGATCGGTGCCGCCCGCGAAGAGGTGCCCGGCCGCCGAGGGTACCCCGGCTACATGTACACTGACCTGGCGACGCTCTACGAGCGTGCCGGTCGGATTCAGGGCCGTGAGGGCTCGGTCACGCAGCTGCCGATCCTGACGATGCCTGGCGACGACGACACCCACCCGATCCCCGATCTGACGGGGTACATCACGGAGGGCCAGATCTACGTCGACCGCGACCTCAACAGTCAGGGTGTTCAGCCGCCCGTTAACGTCCTGCCGAGCCTCTCGCGGCTGATGGACGACGGGATCGGCGAGGGCCTCACTCGTGAGGACCACAGCGACGTGGCCAACCAGATGTATGCCGCCTACGCCGAGGGTGAGAACCTTCGGGACCTCGTGAACATTGTCGGTCGCGAAGCACTCAGCGAGCGGGACAACAAGTATCTCGACTTCGCCGAGGACTTCGAGACCGAGTTCATCGATCAGGGCTTCGAGACGAACCGCTCGCTCGAAGACACCCTTGATATCGGCTGGGACCTGCTGAGCCAGCTGCCGAAGTCGGAACTCAACCGGATCGACGAGGACTTCATCGAGTCCTACTACGTCGAAGACGAGGGCGAAGCCGTCGAAGCGACCGCCGACTAAGCAGCCGGTTGTCTTTCGGTTTTCTTCGCTTTTATTCGTCGACCGAAACCGATTCGAGAACCACCGGTTCGACCGGCCGATCGTTTCCATCAGTCTCGACGCTGCCGATCTCACGAACGACATCCATCCCCTCGGTGACCCCTCCGAACACCGAATGAACGTCGTCGAGATGCGGGGTTTCAGTGAGGGTAATAAAGAACTGTGAGCCGTTGGTGTCTGGCCCCGAGTTTGCCATTGAGACCACACCGGGACCGTCGTGGCGCAGGTCTTCGTGGAACTCGTCGTCGAACTGGTAGCCCGGTCCACCGCGGCCGGTCCCTGTTGGATCTCCGGTCTGAATCATGAATCCCTCAATCACGCGGTGGAACGGTACGTCGGTATACATCGACTCACCGTCGACCGCCTCGCCGGTCTGTGGATCGATCCACTCCGTCGAGCCCGTCGCCAGTCCGATGAAGTTCTCGACCGTCCGCGGGGCGCGGTCGCCGTAGAGGTCGATCACGACCTTGCCCATACTCGTCCGCAGCGTAGCCCTCGGCAGGCTGGAGTCGCTACTCTCGTCGGTCGAACTCTCGCCGCCCAGACAGCCAGCGAGCGATCCACCCACGCCCGCAGTCAGCGTCAGCATCCGTCGTCGGCTGTGAGTCATTGGTTTGCTGCTTCGGTAGCACCAATATAATGATACTGATCCCGTCGTTAGCTGTCGACTACCACCTCGAACCGCTCGGGCCAGTGGTAGCGTCGACCGCCCCAGACGAAGCTCCTGGACAACCCATAGAGCAACAGCGGAAACTGGGCGATGAGCGCCGGATACGTCAACAGGACGGTCCACCGAAAGACGCCGAAGTACGCATAGACCGCCGCCATCCCCGCGGTCGACAGCAGCGCCGCCGGAACCGGAAACAGGAGACAGCAGGCGACATACAGGGTCGATAGCGGCACCGTCACCTCCGGATACGGCGAAAAGTACTGGACGATCTGCATGAACCGCGTGTTGCGTTCGAGGCTTTCACTGACTGTCCCGCCGACTTCGACCCGCCGGACTCGCTTGACCGGCGTCACGTCGAGATAGGCCCCCAACAGTCCGTCGTCGCTGACCGTCTGCTGCAGATCATTTACAAAGGCTGACTCGTCGAGATCGTCCCGCTCGAAAATCACTGCCCCACCCCACGGTTTGTTTATCAGTGTCAGCCCTGCGGTCGCTCCCATCATGTACATCGGTTCCATGAGCGTCGACAGCGGATCGCGGCCGACGAAAAGCGGCACCTCGGTTGTCGGCCCCTGTCGGTCGTAGTCGTCCTGGAGGTCCTCAAGCCACTCTGGCGGATGATAAAAATCGTCGTCGGTCCAGACGAGTCGGTCGTGGGCGGCGGCCTCCATCGCGGTGGCGATGGCGTTGGCCTTCCCCGAACAACCCTCCGGCTCACCGGCGATGATGAGTTGCACCCCCTCGGGCAGCGAGGCGGCTGCGCCAGCGATCGGGTCGGAGTCGGCGTCACAGACGACGAGTAGTTCGTCGTCCGGGCCCAACTGCTCGGCGATCTCGGCGATTGCGTCCGTCTGTCTCACCGTCGGCAGAATGACGCTCGTCGGTGGCCTGTTCATACCGACAGTACGGTAACGGCGAGTGTAAGGCCGTCGACAGTGACTGTGTTCGGACTCGTCAGGCGTTTCGACACTCCGGCAGGAAGACAGAGTGGCTTTGTAAGTGGCGTTATAACGAGGTACTATGACTGACGCGCGAATCGGGTTCGTCACCCAGACCCACACCGGAGCGGTCACACCGTTGGAGTCGATCCAGTGGGCCGCCGAGTTGGGCTACGATTTCATCGAACTCTATATGGACGGCTCCTCCGAGCGAACCGGCCTCGACCGGGAGGCGATCACCGCCGCCCTCGCCGAGAACGAGATCGACTGTCTGGTGCATCTCCCCTTCGTCGACCTCGATTTGGGGACACCCCGAAACAAGGTCCGCGAGGGCTCGATCAGGGAGTTGCGGGCCTGTCTGGACACGGCCGCCGCACTCGGGGCCGAAAAGGCCGTCCTCCACGCCAGCACCCACGCCACCGAACCCGAGTGGAGCCAGCGACGGACAAAACCCCGTATCCTCGCGTCCGTCCGGGAGCTCGAAGCCTACGCGACCGCCCACGGGATCGAGCTCTGTGTAGAGAACCTCCCCGACGACGTGTTTTCGATCCAAACTATCGACGAGATCCTCGCTGAAACCGACGCCTCGCTGACTGTCGACACCGGCCACGCGCGCGTCTCGGGGTTTTCGGCGGCCGACACCGCCGCCTTCCTGGATGACCACCGCGAGCGGGTCTCCCACGTCCACGTCAACGACGCCCGACAGGCACGTGACGAACACGTACCGGTCGGTTCGGGGACGACCGATTTCGAGACGATATTTGCCCCACTTGAGACCGATTGGGAGGGAACCTTCTCCGTTGAGGCATACACCTTTGATAAGGACTACATGCGTTTGAGTAAACAGAAACTCGACGCATGTCTGCCATTCTCCGTCGACTGAGAGCGCAGTTTCGCGGGTGGGTCGATTCCGTTTGGAACCGATCCGAACAGTGGCGATCGAACCTCGATCTGCTGTGGCAGTGGCTCGTCTATCTCGGTGTCGACCAACTGTCTCGCTCCTGGAGCCGGGACCAGCAGTTGTGGGTGTTCGGCGCGCGTGGCGGCACGGCGTTCGCCGACAATGCCAAATATCTGTATCTGTGGGTCGCCGCCAACGACCCGTCGATCCGTTCCGTGTGGCTCTCCAAAAATGAGGGTGTCGTCGAAACGCTCCAACAGCAGGGATACGAGGCGTATCACGCCTCCTCGTTGCGCGGCCGCCTACTCACGCTCCGGGCTGGCGTCGTGTTCGTCACCCAGGGGCTCCGGGACGTTCAGATGGGCAGCACAGCAGGTGCGTGGCTCGTCCAACTCTGGCACGGCCTGCCGCTGAAGACGATCGCGTGGGACGCCGAGTGGTCCGACCAACCGTGGCCGATTCGATGTTGTCACTCCTATATGGCCGACGAGGTCGATCTCGTCACCGTCCCGTCGACCGAGGCCATCGAGCCCCTGTCGTCGGGGCTCGGTATCGATTCCGACCGGTTCGTCGTAACGGGCTACCCGCGGACGGACGTGTTTGCCGAGGAGATCGAAGGCGCAACCCTGACCGTCGACGCGTCGCTTCTCGACCGTATCGAATCACAGGCCACCGACAGTAAGCTCGTCTTTTATTTACCCACCTACCGCGAAGCGGGCACGTCTTTCATCGACGCCTTCGATACCGCCGCCGTCGGCGATCTGCTTGCAGCACGCGGGGCACACCTCTACATCAAAGCTCATCCCGACGAGCCGGTGACCGCCGCCGAGAGCCACCCCCATGTCCACTGGCTGCCCGCCTCGGTTGACCCCTACCTCGTGCTCCCTCACGCCGACGTGTTAGTCACCGACTACTCGTCGGTATACTTCGACTACTTGGCGGTCGACAGGCCGATCGTCTTCTTCCCGTACGATCGGTCGTCGTACACCGAGCGCCGCGGGTTCTACTTCGCCTACGAGTCGGTTACTCCCGGTCCGGTTGCGACCGACACCGACGAACTCCACGCGGCACTCGACGCGGCACTTGATGCCGCTGCTGGCGGCTCCGACCCATATTCGGACACCCGCCAACGGCTCCGACAGCAGTTCTGTCCAGTACCACCCGGCACTGCGTCGAAGGGGGTTTACGAAGCGGTTTCGAGGCTCGTGTTCGCCGACTCGCAGCCGTCGACTCGCTCCGCCGAACCGCGTCGCCACCCTCGACAGAAAAATTCGATCTTTGGTACGTTCTGATAGAGAAATTTAAGTATACGTCACCTAAGGCTCCCCTAGTGACATCGGGGAACCCGCAGGGGACGCTCACGACTGCGCCCGAACAGCAGGCGGCAGCCCAACCGAACGGCATCGCACACCGTGGCTTCGCCGGGGTCTACCCGGAAAACACGGTGGCTGCAGTCGAAGCCGCGGTGGCCGACGGTCGGGCGACGACCATCGAGATCGACGTGATGCCGACCGCAGACGGGGAGATCGTTGTCTTCCATGATGACAACCTGTCGCGACTGACTAACGCCCCGAAATCGGTTGCCGAAACGGATCTCTGGGAGCTGTCCTACGACACGATCGCGGGCTACAGCGTGCTCGGCACGAACCACTCGGTTCCGCTGTTGAGCGACGTGCTGGCGGCAATCCCTCCCGAGTGTACGGTTAATATCGAATTAAAAAACCCGGGGAGTGCGGATCTCCGGTTCGCCGAAACGCTCGACGAGTCGGCGCTTGCGGCGGCGACCGATCGCTGGCGGGAGTTCGTCGGTCGAGTGCTCGATATCGCAACAGACGGTGGCCACGACCTGTTGCTTTCGTCGTTTTACGAGGGCGCGCTGGCGTCGACCCGGGAGCTTGTACCATCGGTGCCGATCGCCTCGGTGTTTTACGATTCTGTCGACACCGGACTGGAGATCAGCCGCCGGTACGATGTCGAGGCGATACACCCACCGTGGAACATGGTGACCGGCTCGGCGCTGTCGATCGACGGCCCGGTTTCGGGCTCGTTCGACGACGTCGACCTCGTTGAGTTGGCCCACGCTGAGGGCCGTACGGTCAACGCCTGGACGGTGACGACGTGGCAGCAGGCCGCCGCCCTCGGACGGGCGGGCGTCGACGGGATCATCGCCGACTATCCAGGAGTCTGTACCCCTCACGAGCGACCCGACCCGAGTGCTTCACTGTAGCGACCGGCTCTACGGATCTCGGCTCTACGGATCTCGCTGATTCTCGAACCCGCGCGATGACTGTCTCCGGCTAGAGATCGATCTCCGAGCGCGCCCGTTCGGCAGACGGATCGGTTTTTGGCCGCTGTGTGGCCACCAAACAGGCGTAGCCTGCCGTATTGAGTATATATAGGATCGGCGCCTCTACGGAGAAACATCCGTCTCTGCCGAGTAGCCATGGCCTACTCATCCGGTCGTCCGTGAGTCCGGCCCCGCACTTTTGGGTCCATCCCCAATCCACCCGGTGGTGAACTCATGAACGCAGTTATCTTAGCGGCCGGCACCGGCTCACGACTCCGGCCACTGACGATCGATCAGCCGAAAGCCTGTGTGACAGTCGACTCGATCCCAATCGGCGAACACCCCCTCAGAGCCTACGACGCGGCGGGCTTCGAGACCGTCTACGTTGTGGCTGGCTATATGCCCGCTCGGATCGAGGCGCTCTGTGATCGCCTGTCGGCGGAGCTGTCGGTCGACATCGAGGTGCTCCACAACGAGGCGTTCGCCAACACGGACAACATGTACTCGCTGTACTGCGCCCGCGAGGCCGTCGCTGGCAAGCCATTCGTCCTCAGCAACGGGGATGTCGTCTTCGAACCCGAGGTCGTCGACCGACTGGCCGCAATCGACGACCACAGCGCGATCGCAGTCGACGCCGACCAGTACGACCCCGAGGCGATGAAAATCACCGTCGACGAGGGGGGCGCAGTCGACGGGATCTCCAAGGAGTGTTCGCCCGAGGAGGCCGCCGCGACCTCGATCGACTGCTACCGGTTTTCGGCCGCAACCTCGGCCAAACTGTTCGACCGAATCGTCCGGCGGATCGAAATCGAGGAGGAGTACACCGCGTGGACCGAACTCGCTCTCGACGAACTGTTGCAAACGGACACCCACGACGTACAACCGGTCGACATCGAGGGAGCCGACTGGGTCGAGATCGACGAGCGGGCCGATCTGTTGGCCGCCGACCGCACATTCTCGTCGCTGGGCGATCTTCGCTCGAAGGCGGCGGTCTTCTTCGATCTCGACGGCACGATCTATCTGGACGAGACTCCGATTGACGGTGCTGTCGACGTAGTCGACGAACTGAGAGCGTCGGGCGTCGACGTCTACTTCCTGTCGAACAACTCCTCGCGGTGGAAACCGACCTACGCCGACCGGCTCTCGTCGCTCGGCATCGATGCCAACCCCGACGACATCATCCTGTCGACCGATGGCGTGATCGACTACCTTCGGACCAACGGGATCGAGTCGAGCTACGTCGTCGGCACCGAGGCGATGCGCGGGGCGATCGCGGAGGCCGGGATCGAACCGACAGCGAGCGATCCTGAGACCATAATCGTCGGCTTCGATACCGAACTCACTTACGAGAAAGTCGCTGCAGCAACCCTCGCGATCCGGGACGGAGCCGAGTTCCTCGTCGCCCATGGCGACAGGGTGTGTCCGACCGAAGCCGGACTGATCCCCGACTGTGGATCGATCGCCGCGCTGGTCAAGACGGCGACTGGCCGCGACCCGAGCCACGTCTTCGGCAAGCCATCGGTCGGGATGATCGACCACGTCCTGGAGCGTGAGGGATACGCGCCCGGGGAAGTAGTCATCGTCGGCGACCGGCTGTCGACGGATATCGAACTCGCCGAGCGGCTGGGTTGTGGGTCGGTGTCGGTGCTGTCGGGCGAGACGACCCGCCGGGCGGTCGAGACCGCCGACCAGCAGCCATCGCTGGTCGTCGAGTCGGTCGCCGCGCTGCTTGCTGCCGATTCCATCGAGGCTCCCTCTACTGATTCCATCGAGCTATAGTCCACTTCTGGCTGCTATCGCATCGCGCCACAGAGAGGCTGACTAGTCAGGCAAGTCTTATTTGCCGATTCTCACTGTACTGTCATATGGTATGGCAACACCAGGTAGTGAGTCAATATGGCTGTGGATCGGCACCATCGGTATGACACTCGGGATGCTGGGGTTCATCGCGAAAGGCTGGAGTGTCACCGATAAGGAACAACAGCGGTTCTACGTCCTCACTATCTTTATTCCAGCGACTGCAGCGGTTTCCTACTTCGCGATGGCAACCGGCTTCGGGCTTACCGAAATCACTGTTAATGGACAGGTGTTGGACATCTACTGGGCACGCTACGCCGACTGGCTGATCACGACGCCGTTGCTGTTGATCGATCTCGCCTTACTCGCGCAGGCGAGTCGCAACACGATCTACACGCTCGTCGGCCTCGACGTGCTAATGATCGTCACCGGGCTGGTCGGCGCGCTGGCGGCCACTCCCGCGATCCGGATCGTCTGGTGGGGCATCAGCACCGCACTGCTGTTGTTCCTGCTGTACTTCCTCGTCCAGTCGCTCAACGAGGCCGCCAGCAGACAGACCGAGTCAGTGCGGAGCCTGACGACCACGCTCCGCAATATGCTCATCGTGCTGTGGCTGGCCTACCCTGTCGTCTGGATCCTCGGCACCGAGGGGACGATCGGCCTCGTCCCGCTGTACGTCGAGACGGCTGCGTTCATGGTGCTCGACCTCACGGCCAAGGTCGGCTTCGGCTTCGTCCTCCTCCGGAGCCACAACGTCCTCGACGAGGTCGCCCACACCGAATCCGCGCCGAGTGCCGCCGTCGACTGATCAGCACGACTGAATCGACCGGTTCTTTTTAAATCGAATCGTCCGAGATCGTCGTCAGTGCGACAGAAACTGAAAACCATTAACCCCCTTGCCCTACAAGCGGCGATAAGAGATGGCCGAGGACGTTAAACCAACCCGGAAGAACCTGATGGCGATCGAGGACCGCATCGAGCTCTCCGAGCGGGGCCACGACACGCTCGAACAGAAGCGCGACGGATTGATCATGGAGTTCATGGATATCCTCGATCAGGCCCAAGACGTACGCGAAGACCTCAACGCGAACTACGAGACCGCCCAGCGGAAACTCGATATGGCGCGAGCGATGGAGGGCGACGTGGCCGTTCGCGGTGCGGCCGCGGCACTTCAGACACACCCCGAGATCACGACCCAGTCGAAAAACATCATGGGCGTGGTCGTCCCGCAGATCGAATCCTCGAAAGTCCGCAAATCCCTCGACGAGCGCGGATACGGACTGCTCGGCTCGTCGGCCCGGATCGACGAGGCCGCCGACGCCTACGAGGAGTTGCTCGAGACGATCATCCTCGCCGCCGAGGTCGAAACGGCGATGAAGAAGATGCTCACGGAGATCGAGACCACCAAACGGCGTGTCAACGCCCTGGAGTTCAAACTGCTGCCCGACCTCTACGACAACCAGGAGTACATCGAGCAGAAGCTCGAAGAACAGGAACGCGAGGAGATCTTCCGCATGAAGAAGATCAAAGCCAAAAAAGAAGAGGAGGAAGCCGCCGAACGAGAGGCCGCAGCCGAGGCCGAAGCCGAAACCGAGACCGAAGTCGCTGTCAGCAGCGACTAACACCCTCTCGGCCACCGGGTTCGTCGACCGCCACGGACATCATCGGCCATCCCCTGCTGTTTTGCAGCCCTCTCTCCTCTCGACTGTATGACCAGCCAGTGTCCACGCTGTGAGGAATCGCGGTTTACCGTAGACGTACCTGCCGAACTGACCGCCTACACTGACGCGCCCGCCCTCGACTGTTGCCCGCGGTGTCTCTCGGTCGATCCCGGCGACTCCGCCGCTATCGATCCGGAGCCACCGTTCGAGACCGTCGTCCGGCGGTTTCCGACCGGTACCGAGGGAGTCGCGCTGTTCCTGTTGCTCGACAAACTCGACTCGCTGGCGCTCAATCGGAGCGGGATCGAGTCGCTCGTCGACCGACTCGAATCGAACGGCGTCGACCTGTTTTTGACCCTCGGCCGCCTGCTGGACGATCCCGATATCGAGCCCTCCTACGACCTGGCTCGGCGGCGCGATCAGCTCGAATCATTGTTGGACTGACCATTTCGTCTCGCTGCCTATCGAGTGTATAAAAATGGGGGCCGGAAGTGGGGGGAACGAGGCCGGGACGGGCACGGAACGTGGTCTACGGGAGTGCGGTGCTGGTAGCGACGGATGCTGCCTCGACAGCCTCCCGCCGCTACAGGCATTCATTTGGCTATTGATCAGTTAGTTATACGTCAACTACGGCCGCGTAAACGCCGACTAACAGCCCGCTTAGACGCCAGTCGAGTAGCGCAGGATTCCGGCAACGCCGCCGAAGGCATCGAGCAACTGTTCGCCCTTCTCGAAGTCCGTCGAGATGAATTTGGTCTCGGTGCCGCGCTGTTCGGCGATGTTTATGAGGTGGTCGATCACGTCCTCGCGTTCGACGACTTCGGCCTCGGAGCCATCCGAACACTCGTGGTCCGGGGTGTCGTGGCGGCGGTCGACGACTTCGTACTCCTCGGTGCCGTCGCAGTCGTAGACGACCACGTCGCTGCGGAGGTCCTCCGAAATCAGCAGTCGGTCGACCGATCCCATGATGAGGTTCTTCCGGGTGGGCTCGAAGCCGTAGGTCGCCTCATTGCCCGTATGGAGGTTCTCGAAGAACTCCTCCATCTGCTTTTTGTCCTTGACGACCTCCTGGTCGGACAAGACATCGCCTGCGGAGTCGACCAGATCGCTGAGCCCGGATTCATCGGTGTAGGCCACATCGAACTTGCCGAGGACCATATCCTGCAGCTCGTGGTGGAGGTAGTCGCCGTCGATGAACTCGTCTTTGGTCGGGGAGGGGCCGCCGACGAGGATGCCGTCGAGCTCGTGGCGTTTCGGCACCATCAGATCGTCGGCCATCTCGGCGACCTCCTGATAGAAGTTGTCGATGGCCTCCAGTCGGAGCCGGGCGAATCGCTGGGCGGACTGACCACCTTTGCGCTGTTTCCCCGGCACAAGCGAGGACGCGGATTTGACCGCCTCGACGCGTTTGCCCTTGAGCCAGCCGACGTTGGCCTCTCGGCGGTCGAGGACGACGAGGCCGAAGAGCCCCTTGTCGAGCAGCATGTTTTCGAGGGGTTCGGTCAGGAAATCCGAATCGCAGTGGTAGCGGAACGACTGAATCGGCTCGGAGGGCGATTCGAGCACGCGAGTAACCATATCGGTCTGGCCGCCGCCGCTGTCGACCGCTCCCGAGAAAATGACAATGCCGTTTTCCGGCGGGTAGGTGTCGTAGTAGCGCAGGCGGTCCTTGATCGAGGTCAGGGCGTCCTGGACGTTGGTCCGGGTCTGCTTGGATTTGATGTTGGCGGCCTCGGAGTGCTCCTGGATGACGTGTGAGACGACAGAAGAGACCTGCTTGTCGTCAGGGATGTAGATCGTGACGAGCTGTGTGCCCGAGCCCTCGTACTCCTGGAGCTCTTCGATGACCTTTCGGAACTCGTATTTCCGGCGGTCCTCGCTGGGTTGCTCGTCGGCGTCCGTACTCATTGTCCCTATTTCGCCCCGGAGCCGGTAAGTATGCTTTGACTGGTCGACCGCCGAAACGAGTCAGCCGGCCGCGATGTTCCGTCACGAACCTTGTTAGTCACTCTCTAAAACCAGTCACTAGAGCGTACCTTTATATCCGCGTCGTGGTAGGACGACAGTATGGTACGGGTCTACGCGATAGCCAGCGCGAAAGGCGGCGTTGGCAAGACCACGACGACTGCGAATCTGGGGGCGACACTCGCCGGAACGGGTGCCGATGTGGTGGTGATCGACGGCGATATCGGCATGGCGAACCTCGGCGCGGCACTCGGAGTGCGCCCGCATGGAGCGACACTGCACGACGCCCTCAGTGGGGATGTCGAGCCGGTAGCCGCTGCCTACGAGGGGCCCGCGGGCGTCACTGTCGTCCCGGGAGACACCTCCCTGGAGGCGTTTTCGGCGGCCGACCCCCAACAGCTACAGGGCGTCGTCGAGGCCTTCGACGATGCCGATTACGTTTTGATCGACGTGGGTGCGGGTGTCAGCCACGAGACCAGTGTCCCGCTGTCGGTCGCCGACGCCGTCCTGCTGGTCTCGACGGCCGAGCGAGACGCCTTAGTTGACACCGAAAAAACGCGCCAACTCACCGATCGGCTCGGCGGCGTCGTCGCCGGGGCGGTGCTTACCCGAACCGACGAGGCGACACCTGTCGAGGAGATCATCAGCGGGACGCTCACCGCAGACGTGCTGACGACGATTCCCGAAGACGAGGCGGTTCGCGAATCGATCGCGGTCGGCGAACCGCTCGTGAGCTACGCCCCACACAGCGATGCCGCGGCTGCCTACCGTCGGCTCGTCACCGAACTCACCGGTATCGAACCCGCCGCACCCCCCGAGCCAGCGCCTGTCGACGCCGACGCTGAACCGGCTGCTGGCGACCCGCCAGCAGTCGACAGCGACCCCACACTGGCCGACAGTGAATCCCCATCAGCCGATAGTGCGCCCACCTCCGAGCAGTCGCCGGAGACCGAGCCCCCAGCCGACGATCTCGACGAGCACCCCTCGGAGTCGGACGCCGAGGGTACCGTTACGATCGATACTGAGCCTGATACCCCCGCCGACACTGCCCCCACCGAGCAGACGCCAACGACCAGTGACAGCAGCGACGACAGTGACGACGAACACAACGTCGTCAACCCGTTTGCGGCGAAACCAGAGGCCGACTCCCCGCCGGAACCGGAGGCGAGTGAATCGAAGTGGGCCGAGGCCGCAACCGGAACGAACGTCGACGATTCGGCCGGTGGGATCGAGATCGATCCTGGCGTCGACCGCCAGCCCGAAGCCGACTCCACAACCGATGACGCTGCGGCCGACGATGACTCGGTCAGTGGCACTGATTCGGCGAATGACGGGATCGAGATCCGCCGCGAAGGTGTCGACAACGAACCTGATGTCCCGGCCGAGTCGGACGGCATCGAGATCCAACCGGCAGCCGACGAGAGCGACGACTCGGTTCCCCAGGATGCGATCCCGTTCGGCAACGACGACGCCGAGGAGGACTCCTCACAGACGACCGTCCTCGGGGACGCCGTCGACGACGAGCAGGACGACTCTGTCGAGGAGACCAACGCCGAGTCCGACGATGCCGAGGAGCCGCTGATCCCGGATGCCGAGGAAACGGCGGCAGCCAATGCCGACGCCGGGGCTGCGGATACCGAAGACCCGAGTGATGACACCACGGACGACGAAGACGACGAGGAGAAACGCGGCTTCTTCAGTCGGCTGTTCCGGTAGCCAGATAGTCAGCAAAACGTGGTATTCTTGTAGGCCGCGGTCACAGTGGCGGTATGGCAGCAAACGGCTCAGTTCCGTTCTGGTGGATCGTCGCCTTCGTACTGTTGGCACTCGGGGCTGGAATCGGCGCGATTTACCTCGTTGGCGGGAGTATCTTCACCGCCATTCCGGGTCTGTTACTGTAGTCGTCGACGGCTCCACCGACTGATACTCGCCAACGCCTACATCGAGTCCGGAGCCGCCACACCGAGCACTGACAGCGCGTTGGCCACGGCGTGTTTTGCGGCCGCAACCATGGCGAGCCGAGCCTGTCGTGTGTCGGCATCCTCGGCCGAAAGCACCGGACACGAGCGGTAGAAGCCGTTGAAGCTCTCGGCGAGTTCTCGGGTGTAGGTGGCGATCCGGTGGGGTTCGAGATCCTCGCCTGCCTCCTCGATCACCGCGGGGAACCGGGCGAGCACGTCGAGCAGTTCGCGCTCCTCGGGCGTCGACACCACGTCGGCATCCAGTCCGGTCCCGTTCGGTTCGGCGTCGGCCTCCTCCAGGATGCCACAACACCGGGCGTGGACGTACTGGACGTAGGGCGCGGACTGGGCCTCGAAGTTCAGCGCTTCGTCCCATTTGAACGTGATCCCCTTGGTAGGCTGTTTCGAGACGATATCGTAGCGCACTGCGCCGATCCCGACCTGATGGGCGATGCGCTCGATGTCATCGTCGTCGAGTTCGTCGTCGCGGATGCGGTCGTCGAGCCGGGTTTCGACCTCCTCACGGGCACGGTCGATGGCCTCGTCGAGCAGATCGTCGAGCATGACGCCGGTACCGCGTCGGGTGCTCATCTTCCCTTCGGGGAGGTTGACGTAGGAGTAGATCACGTCGTCGAGTCGCGAGGGGTCGTTGCCGAGAATATCGAGGGTGGCCTGTAGCTGTTTGGCCTGCAGTTTGTGGTCCTCGCCCAGCACGGTCACTGCACGGTCGAAGTTGTCGAACTTCCACTCGTGGTGGGCCAGATCCCGCGTCGTGTAGAGGCTCGTCTCGTCCGAGCGGAGGAACACGAGATTTTTGTCGATGCCAAATTCGTCGAGTTCGAGCTGCCAGGCATCCTCCTCGTAGACGGCGTACTCGGTCTCTTTGAGTCGTTTGGCGACCTCGTCGGTCGACCCATCGATCATAAATCGGGTCTCCTTGACGAACTCGTCGAACTCTGCCGGGAGGCGGGCGAGACACGCCTTCATCCCGCCCAGCACCTGATCGACGACCTCGCCGACCCGCTCGTAGGTCTCGTCGTCGCCTGCTTCGAGTCCCTGGAGGATCGCCGAAATCTCGTCTTCGGCGGCCTCGACGGCTTCCTCGTCGGCCGTTTCGAGGAACGAGTTCCCCTTCCGGTAGTAGCGGACCAGATCGTACTCGGTGCGGTCCCGTGCCGGCTCGCCCTCGAGATCGCTTTCGTCGAATTTCTCGTATGCCCACGTGAAGACGGCCATCTGTCGACCCGCGTCGTTGACATAGTAGTGACGCTTGACGTCGTAGCCCGCCATTTCCATGGCGTTGGCGACCGCATCGCCGAGGATCGGGTTCCGGGCGCGGCCGACGTGGACCGGCCCCGTGGGGTTGGCGCTGGTGTGTTCGACGACGACCGATTCGTCGCGGTCCTCGAGCTGGCCGTAGTCGACCGCTTGGGCGGCTTCGAGGGTCTCGGTCAGGTAGGCGTCGGTCGTATGGAAGTTGAGATACGGGCCCTGCGTCGAGACGTCGCCGAGGTAGGTGTAGGGGTCGGTGTCGACGGCATCGGCCAACTGCTGGGCGACCTGCGGCGGGGCCGCGCCGAGTTCGCCAGCGAGACGGAACGAGACGCTTGAGGCGAGCGTGGCGTCGAGGTCTTCGGGCGGCTCCTCGATTCCGAGGTCGCCGGTCGGCAAGTCGAGGGCCTCCAGACAGGCGGTCATGGCGGTCTCGACCTCCGAGCGGAACGGTCTGAACATATCGCCCGGTTTCGGCCCACCGCTAAAGGGCCTTCCGAACCGATCTGAATTTTTAAGTAGTCGCCGACTACCGCACCGCCGTCGACGGCTGGTCCCTGATGAACCGACGTGGTTTTACCCCGGTGGTACCGAATAATATATAATTAGCGCCGGATTAGCTGTTTTCTGTAACACTTTTGAGAAGCGTCACATATTCGGTATGCTTATGCGGGCCGCGTCCCTTCGATTAGCTATGTCAGAATCGGCAATGAGTACTCTCGGCCACGACAAGTTACAGGCTTTAAAAATCGTCGCGCTGGATGGCGCGCTCAACGGGTCTGTGAAGGTGTCGTGTGCGAGTCTCGCCGACCGGCTGGACGCCTCGAACCAGACGGCCTCCCGTCGGCTCCAGGAGCTCGAATCCGGTGGCTTGCTGGACCGTGAGATCGTCGCCGACGGCCAGTGGGTGTCGATCACCGAGGCTGGCGAAGGCGCGCTCCGGTCGGAGTACGCCGACTACCGCCAGCTGTTCGAGGAGTCGGCCGGACTTTCGCTTTCAGGGACGATCACCACCGGGATGGGAGAAGGCAAACATTACATTTCGCTGTCCGGCTACGAACGACAGTTCGAATCCAAACTCGGCTACACGCCGTTTCCCGGGACGCTCAACCTCGACCTCGACGAGTCAAGTGTCCGATCCCGGCCAGAGCTCTCCGCACAGGCGTCGGTGCCCATCGACAGCTGGGAGGACGGCGACCGCACCTTCGGCGCGGCGACCTGTTATCCGGCCCGACTTGAAGCCGACGCGGAAGTCTACGAGCCGACCCACGTGATCGTCCCCGACCGGACCCACCACGACGAGGACAGTCTCGAACTCATCGCTCCCGAAAAGCTCCGCGATACCCTCGCGCTCGACGATGGCGATACAGTGTCGATCCACCTCTCGGAGGCCACCGAATGACCCAGTCGACCGACAGCGAGGCCGCCGTCGACGCCGCCATCGCAGCCTTCGCCGACGGCCAGCCCGTGTTGATCCACGATTTTGCGGATCGTGAGGGCGAAACCGATATCGTCTATCCCGCGACCGCGGTCGACAGCGACGCCGTCGCCCGGCTGCGAAACGATGCCGGGGGCCTGATCTGTGTCGCCCTCTCGGATGCGGTGAGCGATGCCTTTGGACTACCGTTCCTCCAGGAGTTGGTCGACCACCCCGCCGCGGCCGACCACGAACTCGCCTACGACGAGCGGTCGTCGTTCTCGTTGACGGTCAACCATCGGGAGACGTTTACCGGGATCACGGACGTCGACCGCGCGCTGACGATCTCGGAACTCGGGACCGCCGCGGCGGCCGTTACAGCCGACGCTGGCTACGACGAGAGCGATTTCGCCGCGGCCTTTCGGACCCCCGGCCACGTCCATCTGCTCCGGGCCGCCCCGGAGCTGTTGGCCGACCGCGAGGGCCACACCGAACTCGGGATCGCACTCGCGGCCGCAGCGGGCCAACCGCCGGCGGTCGTCGTCTGTGAGATGCTCGACGACGAAACCGGCGGCGCACGCTCACCGGCCGATGCCGAAGCCTACGCCGACCGGCACGGCCTCGTCTACGTCGAAGGCGAGGCGCTGCTGTCGGCGCTTGCCGACGGACCCTAACGATTCTTGCAAACTGTTAAGAACTGGTAGGAGAAGGTTCTGAGTACCAATGGCATCATTCGACGAGATGCGCGACGCGGGAGACATCGAGACGATCTGGCAAAACGGTGAGTTCGTCGACTGGGACGAGGCGACGACCCACGTGCTGACCCACGGGCTCCATTACGGCACAGGTGTCTTCGAAGGGGCACGCGCCTACGATACCGAGAACGGAACTGCCGTCTTCCGGTGGGAGGAACACCTCGACCGGTTTTACGCCTCCGGCAAACCCTACGAGATGGAGGTTCCCTTTAGTAGAGCGGAACTAACGGAGGCGACCCTCGAACTACTGCGCCGCCAGGACCTCCAGAGCGCCTACATCCGCCCGATCGCCTTCTTCGGCTACAACAGCCTCGGCGTGAGCCCGGAGGGCTGTCCGACCGACGTCGCCATCGCCGCATGGCCGTGGGGTGCCTATCTCGGCGAGGAGGCGCTCAAAAACGGGATCGACGTGATGGTGTCGTCGTGGCGGAAACACTCCTCCAGCCAGATCCCGACCAACGCCAAGACGACCGGCCTCTACGTCAACAGCCTGCTGGCTGGCGAGGAGGCCCGTCGCAACGGCTACGCCGAGGCGATCGTGCTTAATAAAGAAGGACAGGTCGCCGAAGGTCCCGGCGAGAACATCTTCCTCGTCCGCGACGGTGAGATCTACACGCCCGGGCTTTCCCAGAGCATCCTGGACGGCATCACGCGTGATACCGTGATTACGCTGGCCCGCGAGGAAGGCTACACCGTCCACGACCAGGCGACGATCAGCCGCGGCGAACTCCACACCGCCGACGAGCTGTTCTTTACTGGTTCTGCGGCCGAAGTCACCCCGATCCGGCAGGTCGACAACGTTCAGATCGCCGACGGGAACCGCGGGCCGATCACCGAGGATCTCCAGTCTGCGTTCTTCGACCTCGTCGAGCGGAAAACCGACGCCCACGACGACTGGTTCACCTACGTCTAAGCAATCGTCTTTTTATGACTCGGCGCTGACGCCGTCGCTGTCCGTATTCGATCCATCCGCGTCGCTGTCTCCATTATCGCTGTCGGAGTCACTATCCCCATCGTCGCTGTCGGAGTCGCTATCCCCATCGTCGCTGTCGGAGTCGCTATCCCCATCGTCGCTGTCAGAGTCACTATCTCCATCGTCGCTGTCGGAGTCATTGTCTCTCGCCCCGCGCTCTGAGCCACGTGTGGAATTAGTCACAGCGCCGCTATCAGTACCGGTCGGTCCATCAGTCGCCGCCGCTCCCGACTCCGCTTCGATGTCGACGCCGAGAACGTACAGCACGACCGGCGGACAGACGTACGCGGCAATCGCAACGGCGGCGAACAGTGGATCGATGAAAACGAGCAGGCCAAAAATGGTGAGTGCGGCCGCCGACGCGGCATGGATCGCGGAGTGTGTGTACTGCCGATAGTATTGCCACAGTCCGGAGCCCCACTCTCTCGCTGTCGAGACTGGTCCCGTCTCGGTGATGGTGCCGCCCATACGCTCACGACGACAGCGACGAGCAAGAACCCTCAACTCACGCATCGTGATAGGTCCCGATCCTACCGTTCGATGAGACTCCTGGAACGATCTACTAACGTGTGACTAAACTGCTACGTAGGGACTGCCTACTGCCCGGATTGGTCGGCTCGAATTCGCTCCGGTCGGTGTCGACTGAACTGTTCACGATGGTTCCAACACGGACACTGACTAGTAGGACGTCTTTAACAGCTACACAGACAGTCGTATGGAACTCATAACAAAGATGATATCGTTCTCGTGGCCTTGCATGGACGTTCTCCATACCCAGACAACGGCTGAATCGCACCAGTCCCAGCAGCGGACGTGTGAGAACTGCGGCGAGTACGTCACCAAACAGTTCGTCCGTGTGTTCGGCGCGAACGACGGGTCGGTCTACGGCTGCATGAGCTGTTCGACCGGTCGTGATCTGCGCGACGGCGGAGCCTCACAGCCCTCGCAGTGATACCATCGGTGCGTCCGGATCGTCGCGCGGCTTAATCGTCGGTCGACGCCGACTGATCGCCACCCGACTGGTCGGTCGTGTTTGTTGTGACGGTCGTCCGGGTGTCGTCGTCGGTGGCCGCCGGGTTGGATTCCTCCTCGACAGGGATCTGGTGAGCCGACTCGGCGAACCCGGCGCTCAGCACGCGAGTGAGTGCTTCTTCGACTTTTTCGCCAGTGTCTTCGACGCGTTCAGGGTCGACCTCCATCACGTAGCCGGTGGTGATGTTCGGCGCGGTCGGCAGAAAGAGCACGATCTTGCCGTCGTCGGTTCGTTTTCCGGTTTTAAATGCCGTCATCCGGATGCCGTCCCAGACTTCGAGCCTGACGGGCTGTTGGAGGTCGTCGGTGCCCGACAGCGCGGTTTCGACCGCGAGCTTGGAGGCGTTGTAGACGACCCGCAATCCCGGCACCCGGTTGATCGTGTCGTCGATCGTCGCCTCGAAGACCCGGCCAGCGGTCGTCCGCATCAGATAGCCGACTGCGAGGATGAGGGTGACAATGAGTGCGAGCGCAACGAGGATCCGTGTGAGCGGGACGAGGCTGTCGGGGACCCCGAGCTCTGCGAAGTCGAGATTACTGATCAGCGGGAGTCCGATAATCCGGACGTATAGCCAGTTGACGACAAAGAGAAGAATCCCGAGTGGAAGCAGCACTACGAGTCCACTGGCGATGTCGCGTTTCCACGTAGACATTTACCGACAGTTCGGTGTGGAGGGTCTTATACGTTCGACAAACTGAAAAACCGCCTGTCGTCAGTTATCTACTGACCAACGGGGTTCGTTCCAACACCACGTGGCCATCAACTCAGTAGTGACTGCTCACTACTGGCCGTCGAGGGTGATCGTTTTGAGCTCGATGATCCGGTCGTCGGCCAGTAGCTCTTCGAGTACATCCTCTGGCACGTCGACGTCCAGATTGTAGACCGTCAGTGCCTCGCCGCCGATGGTCTCGCGGGCGTTGAACATCCCGGCGATGTTGATGTCGTTCTCGCCGAGTACCGACCCGATCAGACCGATGACGCCGGGTTTGTCCTTGTTGCGGGCGACCAGCATATGCCCGTACGGGATCGCGTCGACACGGTAGCCGTCGATCCGGACGATCCGCGGGTCGTCACCTGCAAAGAGGGTCCCCGAGACCGTCAGCGACGTGTCGCCGTCTTCGACTTTGACGGTGACGAGGCTCTGGAAGTCCTCGGTCTGGACGGTTTTCGACTCCGTGACCTCGATCCCGCGCTCCTCCGCGAGTCGCGGGGCGTTGACCGCGTTGACCTGCCACTCCAAGGGTTTGAAGACGCCTTTGAGCGCGCTGGCGGTGACGAGATCGACGTCCTCCTCGGCAATGTCGCCCTCGTAGTGGACCTCGACCGACGAGATGCGCTCGCCCAGCAGTTGGGCGGCGATCTTGCCGGCGGTCTCGCTGAGTCCGAGATACGGCTCGATCCGTGGGAAGGCGGTCTCGTCGACCGAGGGCGCGTTGAGCGCGTTCAGGACCGGCTGGTCGTTGAGCGCGGCGACGACCTGATCGGCGGTGTCGACGGCGACGTTCTCCTGGGCGGCCTCGGTGGAGGCTCCGAGGTGAGGTGTGACGACGATCTCGTCGACATCGAGCAGCGGCGAGTCCTCGCCGAGTGGCTCCTCGGCGAACACGTCGAGTGCGGCTCCGGCCATCGGGCCGTTTTCGACGGCGTCGGCGAGCGCCGCCTCGTCGACGATGCCACCGCGGGCACAGTTGATGAGGAAGCCGTCGTCGAGGAGTGCGAGTTCGTCTTCGCCGATCATGTTCTCGGTCTCCGGAAGGAGCGGCGTGTGGATCGTCACGAAGTCCGCGACTTCGAGACAGTTATCGAGGTCGTCGATGAGCTCCGCGCCGAACTGGGCGGCGCGTTCCTCGGAGATGTAGGGGTCGAAGACGACCAGATCCATCCCGAGGCTGTCGAGGCGTTTGGCGACCTCCTGGCCGACGCGGCCGAGGCCGACGATACCGAGGGTCTTGTTGTTGACCTCGTAGCCGAGGTAGTCGGATTTCGCCCACTCGCCGTCCTTGAGGCGGGTGTGGGCCTGGGGGATCCAGCGAGCGCCCGCAAAGGCCATCGCAACCGTGTGTTCGGCCGCCGCGCGGACGTTGCCTTCTGGTGCATTTGCGACGATCACGCCGTGGTCGGTGGCGGCCTCGATGTCGATGTTGTCGACGCCGATGCCCGCGCGGCCGACGATGACGAGATCTTTGGCGGCTTCGAAGACCGCCTCGTTGACATCGGTGCCCGAGCGGACGATCAGTGCGTTGGCGTCGGCGACCGCATCGAGCAGTTCGTCGCCTTCTGCTTCGTAGTTCGTCTCGACCTCGTAGCCTGCTTCACGCAGCCGATCGAGCCCCGCATCGTCGATCGGGTCCGTGACGAGTACCTTCATATCTGTAGGATTCCTCGGCGGTTGGTTAAGCGTTTCCACGTCGACTCGCTATTCATCGGTATGTATTACCACACTCGTAAACCCGGAGTGACGGCTGCAACCTATCCACGATCTCGTATTTATAACTATTTTGTTACTCATGTCGACTGGCCGTCAAAACAGGGGGTGGGCACCGAACGTTAAAACGGGTGTTTTTCATTCCCTGCCGAAAAAGGGCCTCCAATGAGCCTCATTGCGTTCGATTTCGACGGCACGCTGTCGAACTCGGAGATGACCGTCCTGCTCGGCGAGAAACTCGGTGTGGCCGACGAGATGGCCGAGATCACCGAGCGGGCGATGAACAACGAACTCAGCTACGCCGAGAGCCTGCGGAGCCGCGCCGAACTCCTCACGGGCCTCTCGGAGGCCGACGCCGAGGACGCCTACAGCAGCGTGGAACTCCGACCTGACGCCGCGACCCTCATCGACCGCCTGCGCGAGGCGGGCCACACGGTCGCTATCTTCACCGGCGGGTTCGAACGCGGCGTCCAGCGCGCCCTTGAAGCCGACGATACGGCGGTCGACATGATCGTCTCGAACCGCCTGCCAATCGAGGACGGGGAACTCACCGGCGAGGTCGAAGGCCCGCTGATCGAGGGGACGAAGGACGACCAGCTGGCGGAACTCGCGGGCGAACTCGGCGTCGACATGGCCGACACCATCGCGGTCGGCGACGGCGCGAACGACCTGCCAATGTTGGAGGTCGCGGGGCTGGCGGTCGGCTTCGAGCCGAAGCCCGCCGTCGAACCGTCGTGTGACGAGGTCGTCTCGACGATGGCCGATCTCGGGACTTTGTTGGAGCGCCGTGGCGTGCTGGCGGCTGCGGTCGACGACTGAATTCGAACCCCTCTGTTTCGTCTGCGCGATCCATTCGCTTTTTCTGAGTAGTTCGTGAGAGGCGTGTTTAGCGGTGTTTGGGGCAGTCTATGGGGTTTTGAGGTTTGTGGTGGGGGTTTGGATATGGGGCAAATATTGCAGTCGAAGTCGACCACTGTGTGTCCATGATTAGGTTGGTGGGTGGTCGACCGTATCTGTTCTAATTCTCCGAATTTGATAGGCCAGACACGAATTATCAGATGAATATTAGTTGTTGCAATAATATCATCTGATATGGCTGGATGCTCTATTTGTAACGCGTCAAGTGATCTTGCATACCGTTGCAATTACTGTGGGGCGAGCCACTGCAAGGAGCATAGACTTCCTGAAAACCACGATTGCTTCGTACTCGTTATGATGAAGTATGTCAATAATTCGTGGTTTGATGCCCCTGAAATGAGCTTTCGCGATGTCCCTGATGAAGCAATCGAAGATGTTGCTAAGGAAATCGGAAACACCAACTTTGAAGAAGTTTCGAAAATCGAGGGTTTAAGCCAGTATTCGATGGCAAAGAAGGCAGTACACAAACTGTGCCAAAAGCCACCCCAATCACGTGAGCAACCATACACAACCTATGAGCCAGAATATACTGTTGGTACGAGCAAGGAACCTGAATACGAATCCAGCCCCGATGTTGACGTTCACGGTGGAATAAAACGATCTGATAAAGAAGCGGAAGCAGACGACCCAGAGAGTGAGTCGAATAATCAGGGTGTCATTTCAAAAATATTCTCTTGGATTCGATAACGGTATTGTTTCGTACTTTTTTCAAGTGGTCTCACTATCAGCTATCGACGCCAGTACAGCCCACCACCCACTCCGGCAACTCTTAAACCCCGCTACAGCCAACAATCGCCAAATGGCCGAGTCCGTCGACTACGTCGACCACCCCCTACTAACTCCCTCCTTCATCGAGCGTCGACTCTACCAGATCCAGTTGGCGGGCACCGCCCGCAACGGCCACACGCTGGTCTGTTTGCCGACCGGCCTCGGCAAGACGACCGTCAGCTTGCTGGTCACCGCCGAACGCCTCCACGAGATCGGCGGCAAATCGCTGTTCCTCGCGCCGACGAAACCGCTGGTCGAACAGCAGGCCGAGTTCTACCGCGACGCCCTCACCATCCCCGACGACGAGATCGTCGTCTTCACCGGCGAGGTCCGCCCCGACGACCGCGCCGCGCTGTGGGACGACGCCACGGTCGTCATCGCCACCCCGCAGGTCGTCGAAAACGATCTGGTCGGCAACCGGATTTCCCTCGCGGACGTGACCCATCTCACCTTCGACGAGTGCCACCGCGGCACCGGCGACTACGCCTACGTCTACATCGCCGAGCGCTACCACGCCGACGCCGAGAAGCCGCTCGTGACGGCGATGAGCGCCTCCCCCGGCGGCACGAAGGAGGACATCCAGACCATCTGCGAAAACCTCGGCGTCGACACCGTCGAGGTGATGACCGACGAGGACGCCGACGTCGACGACTACACCTACGAGACCGACATCGAGTGGAAGCGGATCGACCTCCCCGAGGAGATCCTCGCGATGCGGGACGGGATCAACGAGGTGATCGAGGACCGCCTCGAAAAACTCCGCGAGCTGGGCGTCACGAAGGCCACCAGTCCCGATATCTCCCAAAAACAGCTCAACAAGATCGGCGCGGACCTCCGGCAACTGATGAACAACGACCAGTCGGAGGGGTACAAGGGGATGTCGCTGCACGCCGAGATCATGAAACTCCGGCGGGCGGTCACCCTCGTGGAAACCCAGAGCGTCGAATCCGTCCGCCGCTACTTCGAACGCCAGAAGAACGCCGCCCGGAGTTCGGGGGCCTCGAAGGCCAGCCAGCGACTCATCGCCGAACCCAACGTCCAGGAGGCGATGCGGGCGGCCGAGGCCTACGACGACCTCCACCCCAAGTTCTCCCAGACCCGAATCCTGCTGGCCGAAACCCTCGGCATCAACGACGGCGACCGCGTGATCGTCTTCACCGAATCCCGCGACACCGCCGAGGCGCTCACCGACTTCTTGAGCCAGAACTTCCACGTCCGCCGATTCGTCGGCCAGGGCGACAAGGAGGGCTCGGATGGGATGACCCAGACCGAACAGAAGGAGACGCTCGATGCCTTCCGCAACGGCGAGTTCGAGGTGCTCGTCTCGACCTCCGTCGCCGAGGAGGGCCTCGATGTCCCGGAAGTCGACCTCGTCTTGTTCTACGAGCCGGTCCCGACGGCGATCCGCTCCATTCAGCGCAAAGGCCGAACCGGTCGACAGGACGAGGGTCGCGTGGTCGTCCTGCTGGCCAACGACACCCGCGACGAGGCGTACTTCTGGATCTCCCGCCGCCGCGAGAAGGAAATGGAGTCCGAACTCCGCAAACTGAAAGGCGTCGCCGACGAGGTCGAAGAGGAACTGGAGGCCCCCCAGTCGGCGCTCGATCAGTTCGACGGCGAGGCTGCGGCCGCCGAGAGCGAGTCAGCCAACACCGCGGCTGCGACCAACGGCGGCACCGAAGCGGTCACAGCCGACCCCGACCAGTCGGGCGACGACCAGCCCGGGCTGACCGATTACGGGACCGCCGAGGCCGACGACGAGGGCAACGCGGAGACGGTCGACACGGACCCAGACGACGGCATCGTCGCCACCGCCACCAGCGACGACGAGGAAACCGTCGAGATCGTCGCCGACCAGCGGGAGCTCGACTCGACGATCGCACGGGACCTGTCGACGCGCGAGGAGATCACCACCCGACTGGAAACGCTCGCTGTCGGCGACTACGTGCTGTCGGATCGGGTTGCCGTCGAGCGCAAGTCGGTGTCGGACTTCCTGGATACCCTCACCGGCGGCGACCGCTCGATGTTCGAGCAGATCGGCGACCTCACGCGCAACTACAGCCGCCCGATCGTGATCATCGAAGGCACTGATCTCTACGGCGAGCGGAACGTCCACCCCAACGCCATCCGGGGCGCAATTGCGAGTCTCGCCGTCGATTTTAATGCGAGCGTCCTGCGAACCGACGGGGAGGGCGAGACCGCCGATCTCCTGGAGACGCTCGCCACACGCGAACAGCAGACCCGCGAGCGGGCCGTCTCGGTCCACGGCGAGAAGCAGGCCAAAACCCGGGCCGAACAACAGGAGTACGTCGTCAGTGCCATTGCCGATATCGGCCCCGTCACCGCCCGCGCACTGCTGGATCATTTCGGCACGGTTGAGGCCGTCATGACGGCCCGAACGGAGGATTTACGTGACGTAACGGGAGTTGGCGAGGTAACGGCGGATACGATCCGTGATATCGTTGGAAGCGAGTATTCTTGAAGTCGATCAGTCGTTTTCTCACACCCTTTCAGATGTAGATGGTTGGAAAAAAATCTACTATAAATCCGCTGGCCGTCTTGTAGTGGACACTCTATGGGTCGGCGCAGCAGCGAGCGTCGCCCGTATGACACCACCATGCGAACACAAACCCCCACTTCCCCCTTCGATGTTGTCGGTGTCGACGTGGCTCGCTACGGCAAGCCACAACACGAGCTGTCGGCCAGTGCGGCCGACTGCCTCTACGGGCCACCACAACACGAACAGGACGTCAAAGACCCCGACTGGCTCATCTCCGTTGCCAGCCGGAAGTTCTCCATCTCCTCGATGACACCCGTCGAAGCCTCGGAGCCGGAACCCGAACCGGAACCAACCGAAGACCGGGAACGCGCGGTCGTCAGACTGTAGCCTACTCGAGTTCCGCAAGCGTCGCGGCGGCCTCGCGGGCGGCGGCCAATAGTTCGCGGGCCCGGCGCGGATCGTCGGTTTCCTCGGCAGCCTGCGCGAACCGAGTCAGCGTCCGTGTCAACGACTCTCTGGCCTCGGTGAGATCACCCGCCGACACGTCCGGTCGGGTCTCGACTCCTGTTGACCCCGTTTTGTTGTGCCGACCGCTGACTGACGAGACCGACTCCGGCGACCGTGCTGCCTGCGGTCGCGCTGACTCCCCAGTCTGCGGTTGGATCGGCTTTCCGGCCTGCGGTTGGGCCGACTGTCCAGTCTGCGGCTGTGTCGACTGGCTTGGCTCGGCCGACCCCCGCGTCTCGCGGCCCTGTGGATCGGCTGGCTGTTCTTCGGTCGCTACCTCAGGGTTCGGCTCCGCACCGTTGGCCTCGGCCTGCGGGTCGACCTCGGCCCCCTCTGCCTGACAGGACGGACAGAACGTCTGGCCGTCGTAGCGGAACAACGGGTCGCTACACCGGCTGCAGTGTTTGTTCGTCATCGTCGCGCCTTTTAAGAGGAGTTCGCTCATCCGCTGGGTGCTGGCCCGTTTCTCCTCGTCGTCGGCGAACTTCTTGCGAAGCTTCTCGCGTTCGGCTTCCTTGTCGAAGTCGCTCATACTGGGTGAGAAGCGTCTGTAGCGGAAAAATACAGCGGCTTGGTCGGCATCGCTGCTGGTGACCGAAAGTTACAGGGAATCCCCTCACGTCACCTTTACCCATGGCTAAAGTGAGCATTGTCGGTGCGGCAGGCACAGTCGGTGCAGCCACGGGCTACAACCTCGCGCTGCGGGACATCGTCGACGAGCTCGTCTTCGTCGATATCCCCGATATGGAGGACACCACAGTGGGACAGGCCGCCGACACCAACCACGGCATTGCCTACGATTCGAACACAGTCGTCCGGCAGGGCGACTACGCCGAGACGGCGGGCTCGGATGTCGTCGTCATCACGGCGGGCATTCCCCGGTCGCCGGGCGACACCCGGCTCGACCTCGCCGAGGACAACGCCCCGATCATGGAGGACATCGGCGAGTCGCTGGCGGAGTACAACGACGACTTCATCACCGTCACTACCTCGAACCCGGTCGATCTGCTCAATCGCCATCTCTACGAGACGGGCGACCGGGCCCGCGAGCACGTGATCGGCTTCGGCGGGCGGCTCGATTCGGCGCGGTTCCGCTACGTCCTGAGCCAGCGGTTCGATACGGCTGTCCAGAACGTCGAGGCGACCATCCTCGGCGAACACGGCGACGCACAGGTACCGATGTTCTCGAAGGTTCGGGTCGACGGCCGCGATCCCGAATTCAGCGACGACGAAAAAGAGGAGATCCTCGGCGATCTCCAGGAGTCCGCCATGGATGTCATCGAGCGCAAGGGCGCGACCGAGTGGGGACCGGCCACCGGCGTCGCCCACACCGTCGAGGCAATCCTCGAAGACACCGGCGAGGTGCTGCCCTGCTCGGTCGCTCTCGACGGCGAGTTCGGGCACAGCGACACCGCGCTGGGTGTTCCGGCCAAACTCGGCAGCGACGGGGTCGAGGAGATCGTCGACTGGGAACTCGACGCCTACGAAACCGACCTGTTGGCCGAGGCCGCCGAGAAGCTAACCGACCAGTACGGCCGGATCAGGTAACCAGTCACAGCGATCGGTAACGACGGATATCGTCGATACTGACGGATTTGGCGGCAACTATCCCGATATCGATGCCCGTGGAGAGTTCGCTGACTCGCCGACGGACTGTGCTGCAATAAAAGAGGTTGACGCTCGCTTAGAGCGTGACTGCGTCTCGGTCGATGATCGAGTCGGGCACCCGGAGCTCGGTGACTGTCGAGGCACCGGCTGCGGTGGTGAGTGTCACCATGATCCGATCGCCGCCGGTTGGTTCCTCGGCGAAAATATCACCGGTGGTGAAGTTGAGCAGGTAGCGATCGCTTCGATCGGTGATAACGGTGTCTTCCGATGTATCGGCGGTAATCACGCCGATGTTGCTCCCGGTCCCGTTGACAACGTTCGTGATAACCTCGTCATCGCTGACGAACTCGTAGGTCACGTTCTCGAGTTGGATGTCTTCTGCACCCGGTGCTTTGGTCACCGTGAGGTTGATTGCACTGATCGATGCGTCACTACCGCTTCCCGCAACCACACCGGTCGCACTCTGGATCTGGAGCCGGTCGGCGACCTGTTGTGAGGACTCCTCACCGGTCGCCTCGGCCTGCGTCTGGAGCAGTCCGGCCGTATTGATCAGTACGCCTGCTGCAATCGCCGCCACGAGGACCATCGCGATGAACACGATCAGTGTTCCAATCCCGACCTGGCCTCTGTCTGTATCGTCTGTAAACATTGTTTTCTGGGGTTTCAGCTGTCGACTTCGTGTAACGTGAAATAATGATGTTAAATAAAACTAACTAATCGGATATTTATTCTGATAATGTAATGAAATAGTGATTTTACACCAACAATCAGCACAGCTGTCGGCCCTCAGAGCCGATCGCTGATCGTCGCGGCCGTTTTTTCACCGACGCCGTCGACATCCGTGAGATCCGCAACTGAAGCGTTGCGGACGTTCTCGACGCTGCCGAACCGACCCAGGAGGCGACTCCGGGTCTGTGGGCCGACGCCCGGTATCCCGTCGAGGGCGGTCTTGACCTCGTCGCGGAGCGTCTGGTGATACTGGACGGCGAACCGGTGGGCCTCGTCGCGGATGCGCTGGCAGACATGGAGGTGGGCGGCGTCGCTCGGCCAGTCGAAGACTCGATTCGGCGTGACGACGAGCTCTTGCTCCTTGGCGAGGGCGACCGCTGGCACATCCCACCCGGTCGCCTCAAGGGCATCGACCGCTGCCCCGAGTTGTCCCTCGCCGCCGTCGATCAACAGCAAGTCGGGGTCGGGCCGGTCGTCCCGGTCTTCGATCGCCCGACTCGCCCGCCATTCGACCAGTTCGTACATATTGGCGTAGTCGTCGTTGCGATCGGTGAGTTTCTTTCGTCGGTAGTCGTCCGTCTCGGCGCTACCGTCGACGAAACAGACGTTGCTGCCAACCACGTCCCGGCCCTGGGAGTGGCTCACGTCGAACCCCTCGATCCGGTCCGGACGACCGATCCCGAGTTCGTCGCCGAGCCGACCGAGCGGATCGCCGCGAACTGGTCCCTGCCGGGCGTTTTTCAGTGCGAGATCGACCAGTTTGGCCTCCCGACCCGCTCCTGGAACGCGGACCGCGATGCCCTCGGCGTCGAGCCAGTCGAGCACCTCCGAATCAGTCGGTCGTTCGGACAGCAGCAGGGCGTCTGGGAACTCCCGTTCGGCATAGTACTGTGGAATAAACGCCGCCAGCAGGGTAGCGATTCGGTCCTCGTCGCTCGGCGCATCGAGGGTGTGCCGCGAGCGGTCGACCAGTTGGCCATCCTCGCTGTGGAGCCGGGCGACTGTCGCCTGTTCGCCCTCGATAGCGACCCCGAGCACGTCGACGCTCCGCTCGTGACTCCGGCCCGACACCGCTGACTCGCCGCCGCCGTGGAAGTCGTCGATCGTTTCGAGCCGGTCCCGGAGATTTGCGGCTCGCTCGAAGGCCTGCTGTTGGGCAGCGGACTCCATCTCGCGGCGGAGCGGGTCGGCCAGCACGCCGGTTTCACCCTCGAAAAACCGTACCGCGGCCGCCACGTCCTCCCGGTAGCTTTCGGGGCTGATCTCACTGGTACAGGGAGCGGTACAGAGCCCCATCTCGTAGTCGAGACAGGGCCGGTCGCGGCCGCTGTACTTGTGATCCGAACAGCCCCGCAGCCCGTAGATCTCCCGGATCGCCTTCACGACGGTTTCGACCCGGCCCTTATCGGTGAAGGGGCCGAAGACGGTGGCGGCGTCCGATGGGTCGCGGGTGATCTCGATTCGGGGGATCGGGTGGTCGGTCAGCTGTACGAGGGGATAGGATTTGTCGTCCTTCAGCCGGACGTTGTACCGCGGCTGGTGCCGCTTGATGAGGTTGGCTTCCAGCAGCAGCGCCTGTGTCTCGGTGTCGGTAACCACGAACTCCAGTCGATCTGCGGCCCTGACCATCCGCCGGATACGGTCGCTTCGCGGGTCGGCATACGAGCCCACCCGCGAGCGGATGTCGACAGCCTTGCCGACGTAGAGAACGGTCTCGTCGTCGAGGAACTGGTAGACGCCGGGCTGGCTGGGGGCCGACCGGGCACGATCACGGAGCGTCGAGACCTGCATTCGGTATCCATAGACACGCGGCGGATTTCAAGATGACGTGCCGCCTTCGGGTGACCCACTCTCGTCTTTGTCCTCCCATGAGGGAGTGACATCCGCGGGCTCGTGGCCGCGGAGACAGACGAGGTTCTCCCGGCCCAGTCGGACCCGGGTGATCTCCTCGTCGTCTTCCATCGACGACAGCAGTCGACTCACTTTCGACTTCGACCATTCGGTTGCTTCGACGATCTGTGACTGTTTGAGCCGCCCCTCGTGGGCCGACAGCAGCCGCCGAATCCGCTCTTCGTCGCGGATCGGTGCCTCGAACGTCTGCTGGTCGGCTGGCTCGCTGACTGACTCCTCGTCGTCCCGACCGGTCGAGACGCCGAGGGCCTGCAGGCCCATCATGAGGCGTCCCGCAACGAGCAGGAAGCCGAAAGCACCTGCGGTCAGCGAGCCGATGGTGACGACGGCGATCCGGTAGGGTGTGGCGCTGTCCCGCGGATCGGTGCCGATCATCACCTCGATCCCGTCGGTGAGCCCGTCGTGGTCTGAGTCGGCGTCTGCGGGATGGGTGCCGAGTTCCATCTCGCGTTCGTTCGTCAGTCCGTTACCATCGAGATCGCCGTCCTTCTCGATGATGTAGACTGGCTGCAGGACCTGCTCGATCGGCTCGCCGTTGGTGTTGCGGCCGCTGTAGATCTCGATTGCCAGCGTCTCTTCGCCCGACATCTCTTCGGGCCACTCCGATTGGGTCAGCGTGACCGTGGTCGACCCATCGGTGTCGACGGCGGTCCACTGACAGACCAGCGGCTGTTCGACTGCATCTCCGTCGTACTGTGCGAGACAGACCGTATGGAGCTCGTCGCTCGTGGCCGAAAACGTGACGCTTATCGAGTAGGTGCTGTACCGCCAAAGATAGGTCGCCGACTCGTCTTCAAGGGCGATCCCGGAGCCGTGCTGTTCGACCACCAACTCGGGCTGCTGTGCGGTGGTGATTGCAGCGATGCTACTGACCGCCAGCAGACAGACACACAGTCCGACCAGAATGGGGAGGGCTCCTCTGGGGGACATGAGTTAGGCGTGACCCGAGATACTGTTGTGCAACGTGGGTACCCAGCTATTTCGCTGTGAGGGAGAAGTAGCTTGCCCCTCTTGCGGTAATGTGTTATCAAAACTGATTTTCGGTGGGGTAGATTAAAACGGTCCACACTGTCTGGTATATGTATGGGTTGGATGTCCGTGTGGCGACTCGGACGATCGCCGAGGGGGGAGCACACGAATCGTCGATCGACCACGAGCACGCCCGCGAGATGTTCTACCCTGATGATCCGCATGCCGACGAGGTGTTCGCCACACCGGCCAGTGCGATCTAACAGTCGTTCAGACTGTCATGACCGCAAACAGTAGCTGTTGAGTCCGGGGGACTAACGACTGACAGGCCACAACGGGCAGACTGGAGGCACCCTCTATCCGTGGCCTGTCATCTGCCATGACCGATAGTCACAACCGAATGGGCACACAAACCAGCCCATGACACGTCTGTGGCTCGTCGAGCGCAGTTACGACGACAGGAACCTGATTTCGTTTACCTATGCAACCGTCGACGGCACCAAACAGCTCCGCAAGGAGCTGTCGATGACGTTGCTTCAGCGACGCAGTCGGCCGATCACCGCTGCCATCGAGGCCGACGAGGAGGAACTCGGTGCAGTCGACGAACCCGACCGCGAGCAGTTTGCGGCCGAAGCCTCGAAGATGGCCTCGGAACACGACCCGGACGACGAAATCTGACTCTTTCCGGCCGAACCCTTAGGTCCGTGAGTGCCCTACAATAGCCAATGCGACCCCAGCCACCCGGCCCGAACGGGGTGCCCGTGTTCGGAAACAGCCAACAGTTCGCCGACGATCCCTTTGCGTTCATGAACGCCTGTGCTGAGGCCTACGGCGATGTCGTGGGGTTCGACCTCGGCCCACAACCGTTGTATATGTTGACCAACCCCCGCGATATCGAGCGCGTCCTCGTCGGGGAGTCGTCGTCGTTCCCGAAGCTAGATCTCGGCGACGACGCGGTCGACCAACTGCTCGGCGACGGCCTCCTGACCAGCGAGGGCGCGGCATGGCAAGACAAACGCCAGCGTGCCAACCCGGCGTTTCACAGCGGTCGGATCTCCGGGCTCGCCGAAACGATGGTCGACCACACCGAGGCCATGCTGGCCGACTGGCAGGATGGCGACCGGATCGACATCCACGTCGAGATGGCCCGGCTCACGGTGCGGATCATCGTGACCGCGATGTTCGGCACCGATATCGACTCCGAGCGGGTCGAAGCGATCCAAACCCACCTCGAACCGTTGGGCGACCGCTTCGAGCCCGACCCGTTCGGTCGGCTCGTTCCCGACTGGGCTCCGACAAAAAAGAACCGCGAGTTCCGCGCGGCCGTCGACGCCCTGGAGGCGATCATCGACAATATCGTCGCGGAGCGTCGCGGGACCGAAGCAGGCGGCAGCGACGGTGACGAACCGATGGATCTACTGTCGATCTTGCTGCGAGCCCAGCGCCACGGCGAGGTGACCGACAGCGACATCCGCGACGAGATGATGACGATGCTGCTGGCGGGCCACGACACCACCGCGCTTACACTGACCTACACGTGGTATCTCCTCGCCAAGCACCCCGAAGTCGAGCGGCAACTCCACACCGAACTCGACGGCGTGCTCGGCGGCGACCGGCCGACGGCTGCCGACAGTCGACGGCTCACCTACACGACCAACGTGCTCAACGAGGCAATGCGGCTGTATCCACCCGTGTACACGCTGTTTCGGGAGGCCGCGGTCGACACCGAGTTCGGCGGGTACCGACTCCCGGCTGGCTCGGGGCTGATGCTCCCACAATGGGTCGTCCATCGCTCGCCGCGGTGGTACGACGACCCTGAGATGTTCGACCCCGACCGCTGGGACGCCGAGCGCAGCAGCGAGCGGCCGCGCTTTGCGTTTTTCCCCTTCGGCGGCGGCCCGCGCCACTGTATCGGCAAGCAGTTCTCGATGCTGGAGGCGACCGTTATTCTGTCGACCGTGGCCCAGGAGTACACGATGGAATACCTCGGTTCGGATGATCTCAAACTCCGCGGTTCGCTGACGATGCATCCCGAGGAGCCGGTCGCCATGCGGCTCCAGGAGCGATAGGCGTGGGCAATCAGGCTGGTAGCGAGTAACGTGAGACTACCTCACGGTAGCGCGAATCCCAGATTGTCAGTTCCGAGACGGTCCAGGACACCGCCTCAACCTCCCCGACCACTCGCTCGGCATCCGTGACCGTTCCCCCACGTGCCAGGGTAATATGCGGCACGTAGTCGACGCCTTCCAACCCCTCGACCGCGCCGTAGGCGTCGACTAACTCCTCGTGAAGCCGCCGGAGGCCGGGACTGTCGACGGCCAGATAGACGACTGGTCCATCCCCGCGGGCCGGCTCTGCGAAGCAGTCGATCTCTCGGACTGCAGCCTCAAATGCCGGGGTTCCGGTCAGCTCCTGTGGAAGTTGCTGCTGAAGGGTCGCCAACTGCACCTCCGGTTGGGTGCCCCGAAGCGTCGACTCGTCGAACCGCTTGACAACGAGGGTATGCTGCTCGCGCCGGGTGTCGAACCCCACGAGCTGGGGATGGAGATCGGCCGCGAGTCGCGCCACCTGTCCCGGGACCGGGACGTTCAGACTGAACACAGTAGTTGGTGGGAGACGGGAACGCAAAAACACGCGGATGCCCCTCGGACTGTATCGAGGGATAGTCGTAAGTGTAGGCGGACCGAAAAACAACCATGACCACGGTACTCAGTATCGGCGGTGGGGTTCCGGACCGGATTCCGGATATCATCTGGACGACCCTCGCCGTCTTCGCCGCCGGAATAATCGGAGTGCTGCTGTTTGCAGGCCTCTCCCCGGTGTTCGCCGTCGGACTGTTGGCGCTCGTCGTCGCCGGGGTGACCGTCGCCAGCGCCGTCGAGATCGTCGAGGCCTACGAGAAACGCGCGCTCACCGTCTTCGGCGAGTACCGCAAACTGCTCGAACCGGGACTGCGGCTGGTGCCACCGTTCGTCTCGCGGACCTACCGGTTCGATATGCGCACCCGGATGATCGACGTCGACCCACAGGAGGCGATCACCCAGGACAACTCGCCGGTGCGGGCCGACGCCGTCGTCTACTACCGCGTGATGGACGCCAAGAAGGCCTTCCTGGAGGTCGACAACTACGAGAACGCGATCTCGAACCTCGCCCAGACCACCCTTCGTGCGGTGATCGGCGATCTGGAACTCGACGACACCCTTTCGCGCCGAGATCAGATCAACAACCGCATCCGCCGGGAGTTGGACGAGCCCACCGACGAGTGGGGGATTCGTGTCGAGGCCGTTGAGGTCCGGGAAGTCAGCCCCTCGCCGGAGGTCAAAAGCGCCATGGAGGATCAGACCTCCGCCGAGCGCCGCCGCCGGGCGATGATCCTCGAAGCACAGGGCCAGCGCCGCTCTGCGGTCGAGAAAGCCGAAGGAGACAAACAGGCCAACATCATCCGCGCACAAGGAGCAAAACAGAGCCAGATCCTCGAATCGCAGGGTGATGCGATCTCGACGGTGCTCCGGGCGAAATCCGCCGAGTCGATGGGCGAACGCGCGATCATCGAACGCGGGATGGAGAGCCTCGAACGCATCGGTCAGGGTGAGTCCTCGACGTTCATCCTGCCGCAGGAACTCACCTCGCTCGTGGGTCGCTACGGCAGCCATCTCTCCGGCAGCGATGTGCAGACCGACGGCCAAGAACTCGAAAGCCGCGACTTCGACGACGAAACCCGGGAGATGCTCGGGCTCGACAACATCGAAGAGCTACTGACGAACTTGGACGTCGACAACCTCGACGAAGTGGGGATGGACGACGACGAGGTAGCCGCGGAGTTCGAACCGGCCGAAACCGAGTAACGCTGTTTTAATCGGAGCTTTGTTCCCAGTACTGCATCCAGTCCCGAAGAGGGACCCGAATCTCGCCGACGCTCATTGTTACGCCGCCGTCGAACCGCCAGTTGGCGGTGCGTGCGTCCGGCGACATCCGCATCGGCACGTCGACGCTCACCTCCTCGAGTTCACATTCGAGGGCCTGATTCCGCTCGGCGGCTTCGCTCGTCAGGTAGTCGATCAGGTCGAGCCAGTCGTCGACCTCGGAGGGATCGCTCGCTGGCTCCGAGCTCTCCGGTGCGTCAGCAGTGGTCATAGGTATACCGACGGAGTGCTCCGACAAAGACGTTTCCGCTGTTACCAGCCGCTGGGGATCGGCTCATACGGTGTATTGGAGGAAGTTACCGCTCGACCGCCCACCGGGCGGCGGTCGAAGCGAAACCCGTCTACGATACACAGTATCAGAACTCCGGTTCGGCCTCGGGTTCGACGCCGAGATCCTCGCCGTCGACGTCGAACGACTGCCGGAGTTCCCTGATCCGGTCGCGGATGTCGGCGGCGAGTTCGAATTCGAGGTTGTTCGCCGCTTCCCCCATTCGTTCTTCGAGCCGCTCGATCTGTGCTTGGGCCTCGTCGTCGGTCGACGGCGCATCTGACGACAGGCCACTGGTGTCGGTTTTCGATCCGGGAAGATTGGTCTCGCTGACCGCTTTCTCAATCGTCGTCGGACTGTTGCCATGCTCGGCGTTGAACTCCTGTTGAATCCGGCGTCGACGCTGGGTCTCGTCGATCGCGGCGGCCATCGCGTCGGTCGTCTCGTCGGCATACAGGATTACCTCGCCGTTGACGTTTCGCGCCGCCCGGCCCATCGTCTGGACGAGCGTGGTCTCCGACCGCAGGAACCCCTGCTGGTCGGCATCCAGGATCGCCACGAGCGAGACCTCCGGGATGTCGAGGCCCTCCCGCAGGAGGTTGATCCCGACGAGCACGTCGATCTCGCCGAGTCGCAGGCTCCGAATCAGTTCGTGCCGTTCGAGGGTGTCGGTCTCGTCGTGCATATAGGCGACGTCGACCCCCGCCTCGTCGAAGTACTCGGTCAGATCCTCGGCCATTCGCTTGGTGAGCGTCGTCACGAGGGTTCGCTCGTCGCGCTCGATGCGCTCGTCGATCCGATCCAGGAGGTCCTCGACCTGCCCCGTCGCCGGGACGGTCTCGACTTTGGGGTCCACGAGATGCGTCGGCCGGACGATCTGTTCGACCACCTGCTCGGAGTTGTCCAGCTCGTAGTCGCCGGGGGTCGCGCTGACGTACAGCAGCCGCTCGGTTTTCTCCTCGAACTCCTCGAAGGTCAGCGGGCGGTTGTCGTAGGCGGTCGGCAGCCGAAAGCCGTTTTCGACCAGCGAGTCCTTCCTGGATTTGTCGCCCGCGAACTGGCCCTTTATTTGCGGGAGGGTGACGTGGGACTCGTCGACGACACAGAGGAAGTCGTCGGGGAAGTAGTCCAACAGGGTGTAGGGGGCCTCGCCCGACTCGCGGTCCGACAGATGAACCGAGTAGTTCTCGATGCCCGAACAGTGGCCGGTCTCCTGGAGCATCTCGATGTCGAACGTCGTGCGCTCTTCGATCCGCTGGGCGGCCACGAGGTCGCCCTGTCGCTCAAAGTAGTTGATTCGTTCTTCCATCAGCCCCTCGATCTCCGCGACCGCCTCTTCGAGGGTGTTGTCGGGGATCGAGTAGTGTTCGGCGGGGTGGATCAACGCGGCAGGTTCGGTCGACTTGACCTCGCCTGCGAGCGTGTCGATTTTCAAGAGGCGGTCGATCTCGTCACCCCAGAACTCCACGCGGACCGCATAGCGGCCGTACATCGGAAAGATCTCGACGGTATCACCCCGGACCCGGAAGGTGCCCTGCGAGAAGTCGACGTCGTTGCGCTCGTAGTTGAGGTCGACCAGCCGCGCCAGCAGATCGTCGCGGTCGATCTGTTGGTCGACACTGAGTTCGAGCGCCATATCGCGGTAGACGCCCGGATCCCCCAGCCCGTAGATCGCCGACACCGAGGCGACGACGATCACGTCGTCCCGCGTGAGCAGCGACCGCGTGGCGGAGTGGCGGAGCCGCTCGATCTCCTCGTTGATCGACATATCCTTGTCGATGTAGGTGTCGGTCTGCTCGACGTAGGCTTCGGGCTGGTAGTAGTCGTAATACGAGACGAAATATTCGACCGCATTATTGGGGTACAGATTTCTGAATTCCTCGTACAGTTGGGCCGCCAGCGTCTTGTTGTGGGCCAACACGAGCGTCGGCGAATCGAGTTCCTCGACGACCCACGAGACCGTGTTCGTCTTTCCGGAGCCGGTCACGCCAAGCAGGGTCTGTTCGTCCATCCCGCTCTCGTAGCCCGCGACTAACTGTTCGATTGCCTCGGGCTGATCGCCCGCGGGGTCGAAGGGCGCGTCGACCGCAAACGGTTGGGCGTCGCCCGGTCGATCCGGCTGGAGAGGTCCGGACTGCGTATCGCTCATTGACGGGCGTTAGGGACCGCCATACTTTACCGCCGCGGTGGGCTGCTGGGCGTGAATCGAACCCCCGGAAATTACTATCCAGCAACACGACCGTTCGACCGTGAACGTAGGAACTGCCCTCCGATCCGGTGTTCGTGTCCTGCTCGACCGCCCGGCGAGCGTGCTGCCCGTCTACCTGCTCGTTGCCGGCATCACCGCGACGACACGGGTACCGGTCGTGCTTGGATTGGCCACCGTTGTCGGCATCCTCGCGGTTGACGGCCGGCTCGATGCACTGTTCACGGAACTCCAGCGCCTCGATCCCGAGGCCCTCGACGAGTCGTCGCCCGAAACAGCCGCCAACTCGATACCGCCGGGGCTCGAAGAGGTGGTTCTCGACGTGTTTTCCCCCGAGATACTCGTGGTGGGCATCGGGGCGATACTGGTGTCGGTGGTTGTCAGCGTGGTCGCCAACGGCATCGGCAACGCCGCGGCGATCAACGGCATCTACGGCTGTCTCTACGGCGGCGACGGTGTTGAGGACGCCGTCGTCGGTTTGGGCCGCGACTGGAAAGCGTTCGTCGGCATCACGCTGGTCAAGATCGGCGTGCTGCTCGTCGGGAGCATCCCGATCGCCCTCGGAGTCAGCCTCTTCGTTGTCTCGCCGATCGCCGGAACGGCGGCCACGTTCGTCGGTTTCCTGCTGTCTGCGGGCGTCGTCATCGTCGGGCTGTTGTTGCTTGCGTTCGCTGGTCAGTCGATCGTCGTCGATGGCACGAGCCTCGGGAGTGCGATCCGGCGGAGCATCGGCTTCCCGTTCGGCAACCCCATCGCCTTCCTCGCCTACGTCGTCGTCGCCCTCGCCGTCTTCGGCGGGCTTGGCGTCCTCGGCGTGATCCTCAATTTCCTCGGCGTCTCACAGCTCTCGGGTATTCTTGGCCCACTGTTCGCGCTTCCGTTCCTGGATGCATTCAAAACGGCACTGTACGCCGATCGGCCGCTCGCGGCGCGTCTCGATGACCATGCCTCGCCGTCGGCCGGGATACCGGTGACCGACGGCGGCGACCGACCACCGTCGGACGAGGAACCCAGCGACGCACCGCAGCCGTCGCCCGACGAGCAGGCGACTGTCGACACTACGCAGTCGGCGGATGCGGATGAGCGGTCGATGGACGCCGATCGGACGGTCGATGACGAGTCAGCGGTCGACGGTGTCGACCACTCAGACGACGCTGCCGACCGCTCGAAAGACGACCAGCCAGCCTACCGTCACCGGTTCATCGGGGCGTTCCGTGATGGACTGGTCGCCCTCGGCGGCTTCACGCGCCATCACCCGGTGCCGATCCTTGGGGCCGCAATCCTGTTCGTCGCGGCAGCGGTTGGCGGCTGGCAGCTCACCGCCGAGTACGCGGTCGACCTCCCGGCAGGCAGCCAGCCGGGCGAGGTATTCGGGACGTTCCCGGTGGCGGTGTTCGTCATGATCGCCGCCAACAACTGGCTCGTCTCGGCGACCGCTATCTTCGGCGGGGTCGCCCTCGGCGTGCCGACCGCGGTCGATATGCTGCTCAACGGCGTCATCGTCGGGGCGATCTCCGGCATCGCAGACCCACAAGTCGTGCTCGCACTCGTCGCCCCTCACGGCGTGATCGAACTTCCGGCGATCATTATCGCTGGCGGGTTCGGCTTCCATCTCGCTGCGGTCGTGGCCGGTATGTTCCGCGGCACCCAGACGTCGACCGATCTCGCCGAGGCACTCCGGCTCGCCTACCGCGTAATGCTCGGCCTGGCGGTTGTCCTCGTCATCGCGTCGTTCATCGAGGCGTTCGTGACGCCGATGGTCGCCGAAGCCGTCCTGACCTAAGCGAATTTAAATAGAGTACAGAAACGGTACGACACCGGATCGCGGTCGTTGGTTGTTCGACCGCTCAATCGTCGACAGTCGAGTCGACCGGGTCGGTCGGTGGCTCACTTAGTTGCTCGGTCGGTGACTCGGGGGACGTGTCGACGCCTGTCTCGAACTCCTGGGAGACGAGTCCAGCGGCTTCGACCAGCAGCGCGACCACCAGCGGGCCGACGATGATACCGATCGCACCGAGACTCAGCAGGCCGCCGACGAAGCCGATGAAGTAGAGGCTGCCCGAGATGTCGGCGGTTCGGCTGGCGATCCGGGGTCGGATCAACAGGTCCGGAAGCCATGCGATGAGCCCCCCGCCGACCAGCGCAACTGCCAGTGCACCGGCGACGTCTCCGGCGACGAGGCGGCCGCCGACGAGGACGACGATCAGCAGACTCGGTCCGGCGATCGGCACGAACTGGAGGATTCCGGCGACCGTCGCGAGGACGATCGGCGAGCCGTAGCCGAACAGGACGAAGACGGGCAGCGCGATCAGGAACGTCCCGATTGCGGTCGCCGCCTGCAAGACATACAGGGCGAACAGTGTCTCTCGGGCCCGCGTGTGGAGCGCCTCGGCGATATCCCGGTAGTTCGGCGGCACCACCGTGAGGACGCCCGAGCGAATGTCCTGCTGGTTGTGGAGCAACGAGAACACCAACAAGACGAACAGCGTGAGCTTGATCAACAGGACGGGCAGCGACGCGGCGATCGAGCCCGCGAGCGCGGTCACCTCTCGGCTGACAAGCGTGATGACATCTGAGACAACCAACTCGTAGGTGAAGCCCCCAATACGCAGCGGGACCGATTCGGGCAGCCCGCGGATAACCGCGCTCACTTCAGAAAACCTGACGATCAGAAGGTAGACCAGCGGCCCGAACAGCGCGACGACGCCACCCACGGCGGTTGCGGTCACCGCGAGGGTCGACGTGAGCCGCGAGAACCCGTACCCGCGCAGCCGCCGACGAAGCGGGACCAACAGATAGGCGACCGAGAGTGCGACGAACACCGTTCCCAACACATCGAACAGGATGACGGCCGCGAGCGTGGCGATCGCAGCCAACACGCCACCGAGCACGTAGAGTCGACGGCTCATACAGACTCACAGCAATCGGTCCACAAAATAGTTCGCCATCCGATGAGTTGAGTTGTCAGATCACTCACGACGACGCTCATGAATACTGGACTGGAGAGTTATTCACGCCGCTCACGAACCCCTGTGCGCACCGTCCCCGCAGTCGTATGCCGAAATGTGGCCGACTGTGCGGTGCCGACGGGACATGCGTGGACCATCTATGGTCGATGATACACCCCACCGACGGGCCGGACGAAGCGGCCATCTACGGTCGCGAGGGGAAGCCGGTCGCCGCCTACCGTGACCCCGATGGGGAGCTACACACCCAGTCGGCGGTCTGTCCGCATCTGGGCTGTGTCGTCGACTTCAACCCCGTCGAACGGTCGTGGGACTGCCCTGTCACGGCTCGCGGTTTCACGCCGACGGCGAGGTCTTCGACGGTCCAGCCATTCAGGGATTGTCGACGATCGACGATCTAAAAATCGATTCCGAGTCGCTCGACGAACCCTGATCGGTCGGCGGAACGCGACGTGTTCGGCGGCGCTACTGCCCGTCTGCGGATGTTTCGTTGCCGCCAGTATCAGTACTGGTTTCGTTTCCGTCGGTACTGTCGGCTCCGCTGCCGTCGTCGGTGTCAGTCTCGTTTCCGGCAGCGTCGTCGCCCTCACTTTCACCGTCGTCACCGCCGACCTCCTCGACCTCGACGTCCTTGCCAGCAACACCGCTTTCCGAGATCACCGGCAGGAGGTTGTATTCGTCGTTGTTCCCTTTCTTGACGACGTTGATGTCGAAGACGAAGCTCACTGGCTCGTCGGCGGAGATCTCGAACGGTTTGACGATCTGGAGTTTGTCGCTCGGGATTTTGACGTCGACGGAATCGCCGTCGACGACGCCCTCGACGTTGCTGGCGTAGAGTTCGATCTTCGAGTAGCGACCGGCCTCCAGTTCGCCCTCGAAGACGCCGATGGCTTTGTCGCCGACCACTTCGGTGAGGTCGACTGTCGCGCCATCGAGATTGATGACCGAGAACCCACCGTCATCGTCCGACTCAGACTCTTCCTCATCATCTGACTCGTCGTCTACCTCGTCGGTCTCGGAGTCGTCCGTTTCCGTTTCGTTCGTTTGGGTTTCGTTTGTCTCGTCGGTTTCGTTGGTTTCCGTCTCGTTCGTCTCCTCGGTCTCGGATTCGTTCGTCGCTTCTCCGTCCTCGTCGTCGGCTTCACCGCGGAAGATCCGCGCTCTGTCGAACGAGACATTCAGCGAATCAAAGTCACCGATGGCGACCGGCTGGTCGCTGATGAGCAGTCGGAACGTCCCCGCGGTCGACCCCTCGTCGCCCGTACCGTCGTCGCCGCTGGTTCCGCTGTCGGTTCCGCCTGTACAGCCCGCCAGCAGCGTGACACCGACACCAGCACCGACGCCGAGAACGTGTCGACGGTCTACCGTTCGTGCATTTCCACTGGTTCGATCGTTGGGTGAGTGATCTGTCATTCGCGTTCCCGTCCAATTGCTGGACACTCCTAATACCCTGAGTTTCTCGTACCGAATTAGGCACAATTGATCCGAATTATCCCCGATTTAGGGGACGACACCAACCGTTAGCAACGTTCCCCACGTCCGGTATCGGTCGACCATCGCCTCGCGGGTCTCCCAGTCGTCGGTCGGGAACGCCTCGGCGGGCGGAATCTCGATTTCGCGGTCCGGAATCGTCTCCTGTTCGGCGACGTGGAACCCGGCCTCCTGGAACGCTTCGCGGTACTGGGCGCGGTCCCAGCGGGTCATCTCGATCGAAATATTATCCTGCCACGCGTGGCTTGCTTCGTTTTCTTCGTAGTAGTTGACGGCGCAGTAGACCGTGCCACCCGGTCGAATGATCCGCCGGAGTTCTTCGAGGGTGTGGGCAGGATCGGGAGCGTAGTAGAAGGCTTCCATCGAAAAGACGTGGTCGACGCTGTTGTCGGCGAACGGCAGCGAATCGAAGTCGCCGACGAGGAAGTCGACCGCCGCATCGTTGGTGTAGCCCGCGGCATTGTGGGCCATCTCCGGGGAGCCGTCGAGGCCGACCCCGTGGCCGATGTCCGCGGTTTCCCGCAGCGCCCGGAGCGCGTAGCCGCTACCACAGCCGAGATCGAGTACGGTATCGCCTGCTTCGACCGGCATTCGGGCCAGTGTGTGTTTGGCGGTGTGCCAGTGGCGGTCTTCCATCCCCTTGTCCCGGCCGCTTGCGGCCCAACTGTCGAACTCCTCGCGGACGCTCATCGGTCGACCTCCTCGCTGTTCATACCCGGAGTGGTCGACGAGTCACTAAATCGGTTGCTCTCCCGGCCGACCGAGCCCTACTGTCCTCATAGTTTATACGTATCCGGTGACTTCGGGGCGAGTATGCAGCCACGACCACGGCTGAAACTCCGGCGGCCGAAATTCAGGCTTGCCGACTCCGCCCAGCAGATCGTCGGCGGCTTTCTGCTGGCTGGCCCGTTCGTGGTCACCGAGGAGGTTTGGACATTGGCAGGGAGCATGAGCGATCTGCAGGGGTTTCTCACCGTCACGATCGTCGGGCTCATTGGCTATGCGGCCCTGTATCAGGCCGATACCAAGCGCGATCCCGACAGCGAACAGCAGGTCGCCGGAATCCCGATCCGGTTCATCTCGCTGATGGTCGTCTCCTTCGGCTCGGTCGCCATTCTGGCGCTGGTGTTCGATGCTCCCGCGACGTTCCTCGGCGACGAACTGTCGACGCTCGTCCTCGTCGAAACCACGTTCAAAGCGATCAGCGTCGGCTCGGTGTTCAGCGTCGTCGGCGCGGCCACCGCCGACAGCATCCTCTAAGTAGTCGGCGGCTATTTAGAAGAACTTCGACAGGAGCCGCCCGACGATCCCCGACGGCGGTGGCGTTTCGCCGTCGCCGTACTCCTCGTAGAGATACGCTACGATATCGCTGCTCTCGGCCATCCCCTCGATACCGTTGGTGTGGTCGACCAACACCGGTACCCCGTACTGGCCGCTGGTCTCGTAGACCTCGGTGCGGTCGCTCCGCGAGGGCGGGACGGAGTGGGTTTCGTACGCCAAATCGAGATCGTCGAGCGCCCGACGGACCTTTTTGCAGTACGGACAGCCCTGGAGATTGTACAGCTCTAACTGTGGTGCTGACGCGGTCATACCGATAGTACAGGCTCGAAACGCCAAGTGTTTGCGGGACTATGTGCGGTCGACGCACGGTCGACCGCTACATACGAGACAACGACTACGGGCGGTTAGAGGACGGCTACCACGACTCCAAACAGGATGAGAACGCCCGTGATATCACACAGGTTGGTGACCACCGGGATCGTCGTGTCGTCGGGGTTGTATCCGAGTCGGTAGGAGGCGGTCACCGAGACGACGCTCAACACGACCACCACCAGCGCCAACAGCATCCCGCTGACCAGCGAGATCGTGAGCACCTCGACGAGTCCCAGCGAGCCGCCAAGCACCCGCCCGATCGCCCAGGCGGCGATCCCGACGATACCGAAGACCGTCGCTGCGAGTCCGAAGACGGCGACTGTATTGGCCCGGATCGCGGGGTTCGACGGCGAGAGTTCGAACGTCCCGAGGTGGAGCTGGGTCGACAGCCGCGAGCACATGATCGAGGCGAGGTTGCCCGCGGTGCCGATCTGGACTGGCACGAGCACGAGCAGCGAGGGCTGTGTCAGCAGCGTCGCCTCGAAGGTTTCGAGCACGGTGCCGGAGGCCATCTGGAGCAGCGACAGCCCCGCCAGCAGCGGCACCATCGTCCGGACCATCCGCCACACTGACCACTCGCCGTCCACGTCGCCGCCGATACTCATAGGATCAGTCCCGTCACGTAGATGCCGACCAGCAGGAACAGCACGCCAAACACGTCACCGAGGGTCGTCACGACCGGGCCGATGATGTTGTCCGGGTCGAGCCCGCGGCGGTAGCCGAGGATGATTACCGACACCAGCACCGACAACATGAGCACGGCACTCAGAAACCCGGCGACGATCATGATACCGACGAGTTGCAGGAGGCTTCCCGACTGACCGGTCATCGTGAGGACGACGAAGGTGACGATGGCGATGAACACCGAGACGCTCATTCCATTTATAAAAGAGGCGACGATAGCGTTCCCGAGCCGCTCGTCGAGTTCGAACCGCGGCTCGATGATCCCCTGGTGGAGGCCGCTGGAGATCCGCGCGCCGAGCGAGCCGTAGACACCGCCGCGGGTGGCCAGAAACGCCGGGAGGAGCAACAGGAGTCCGGGAACGCTTTCGATCCCTTCGCGCATGGTTTCGCTGCCGAGGATCGTCCCGGCGAACAGCCCGGCGACGAGACTGACGACGATGACGGGCAAGGCGTCCCGGTAGACGTCTTTGGCGGTGTCCTGTCCGTACATCCGTCTCGACGTGGGTGTGGAACGCCTAAAAAACTGACTTGCCGACCGGATCGCGCTGATCGGTCCCAACTGCCCGAATTGCCATCCGAACCTAACGCATTCGAGATATGACCGGCCAGCAAAAGGCCGTATGATTAAGTTCGCTCAGTCGTTGACTCCTCTATGGACTATACGTTGGCGATTGAGAACGCACCCGACACGATCACCGCTGGGACCGGACTGCTGTTGCTCCATCCTAGCATCGGCGAAACCGACCGGATCGACACCGACTTCCTGAAGACAGACACTGACCACTTCCTCGTCGTCTCGACGCGAACCACCGCCCGCGAGGTCGAACAGAAGCTCGAACACTACGACGTCGACGAGTCCGACGCCGTGATCCTCGACACGCTCTCGGTCGAGCGCGGCTACTCCCGCCGCGGGGCCGACGACGTCCACTACGTCTCCTCGCCGGACGACCTCGACGGCATCGTCGAGAAGACACGCCAGTTCCTCGCGAGCCACGACGGCAAGGTCCGGGTCAGCGTCGACTCGCTGACCGAGATGATCTACTACGCCGACGAGGCGGGCGTCCACGAAGCGACCAAACAGCTCCTGGAACTGCTGGACGACCACGACGCGGTCGGCATCTTCCATCTCTCGAAAGAGGTCCACGACCAGGAGACACTCGACGACTTCACCGAACTGTTCGATGGGATCGTTGATCTCGGCGACGACGGCAGCGTAACTGTCGAGTTCTGAGCGGCTCCTCCTGTTTTAAATACACGCCGCCTACTCGGTCAGCGACGACACCGTTTTGTCGGCCCACTGGACCGCGTAGTCGGCCCCGTACTCCCGGTAAGCGTCGGTATTGAGTGCGGCAAAGGGTGTCGGGAGTTCGAGTCCGTGTTTCATCGCCGAACAGGCGTATTCGGTGGCTTCGGGGAACGTCAGTTCGCCGTGGGCGACCGACCGCGACAGCTCGCTGAGCCGGGGTTCGAGTCGCTCGCCCGCGTCGACCCACGTCTCGTACAGTGGCTCGAACTCGGCGTCATCGCTCCACGACTGGAACTCTTCGCGGCTCTGGAGGCCGACCCAGCCGTCGAACAGCGCGGCGGCGATCTGGTAGACGTCGGCCGGACCGAGTCCCGTTACGGCGGCCAACTCGGCGTACTGCGCGCCGAAAAACGGCAGGAACTGTTCGGGGACCCCACAGTCGAGTTTGACGAACGCTTCGGCGACGAGGAACTCTAAGAACGCCTCGGGGGTTCCCTCGGCCCGCTTTTTTAAGAGGATCGTCGGCGGCTCGGTTTGGGTGGTCCAGACGACCGTTCCGTCGCCCGGCATCCCGATCGTGAACGCCGGGCCCGCATACTGTTCGAGGGCCGTCGGCGCGGACTCGGGCAGCCAGTCGACCGGATAGCTCGCAGGCTCGATCGACGCCGCGAGGAGGCCGAGATCCTCGGCGACCGCAGGCGGCAACGTCTCGAAATCCTGGTCGACATCCAGGACGGTTGCGTCAGGTGCGTAGCGCTCACGGACGGCCGCAAGCGTCGGCGAGAGTGACCGCTCGGTGAACATTAGGCCAGGACGTACGAGAGGATGATCCCGATCGCGAGAATCGCCGAGATGCCCACTGTCCCTGCCACGATCTTGGTAGCTTTGCTCATACCCTACGGTTCGGTGGCTCCCAAATAAAGCCTTCAATCTCTGTCAGCCGCTCCCGCCCCCTGATTTTATGCGGGCAGCAATGGTATGTAGCTGTATGCACGTCCGGGATGCGGTCGAAGACGACGCCGAGTCGATCGCGGCGTTGGCCGATGCACCGGCGGATGTCGTCCGCAACCTCGTCCACGACCGGAGCGTCCGTGTCGCCGAACGGCAGCAGGGAAACCGCGATCCGAACGTCGACACCGACGCCGCCGAGACGGATCTCTTGGGCTTCGTGAGCTTCGATGCCCACGACCAGACGGTCCACGTCACGCAGTTCGGCGGCACCGAGGCTGCTTGTGAACGCTTACTGGCCGAGCCGGTTCGCTTCGCCGCCAGCGAGAACATGGACGTCGAAGTGCTGGTCGAGACCGAGGCAACTGATAAAAAGGCAGCCGTCGAGGCTGCGGGGTTCAAAACTGCAGGTACCGGCCCGATGTTCCGTGGCTCGCGGACGATCCGCTACCGGCAGATTCCCTAACGCGATACAATCGGTCCCAGCGGTCGGCTTTCGGCTCTTGACTCTCAGTACTTGATTTAAAAAAGCGGGCGTCGTTACTCGACGTCGATCCGATAGCCGCCGCTCTCCTCGGGTTCGAGTTTCGGGAGTGTGACCGTCAGCACACCGTTGTTGTAGCTGGCCGAGGCCTCTTGGGCGTCGACTGCCTCGGGAAGCGGGAGCTGTCGGCGCACCGACTCGTGCCGCCGCTCTTGGCGGTGGAAATGGGCGGTTTCCTCGCTTTCCTCGGACTCGTAGTCGGCACTGATAGTGAGGCTCTCGCGCTCGACGCGGAGGTCGATATCATCCCCCGAAAAGCCGGGGAGGTCGGCGGTGACGACCAACTGATCGCCCCCATCGGCGACGTCGACGCTCACATCCGAGAGCATACTCTGGCTCTCGAAGCCCCCACTCAGCTCACCGAACTGCTGGTTCATTCGTTCGATCAGTTCGTCGAGTTCGCGGAACGGGTTGGGTCGTCCAGCCATGCCTCTAACTTAGACGTTGAGAGACATGAATATTGTCGACGCGAACCCAACAGGAACGACCCCGTCCGCGGCCACGGAGCGTCAGTACAGGACGTGTTTCGTGTCGTAGGAGCCGAGGTTGCGGATCCAGCCGTCGTCGACGATCGTCTCGATCTCGTCGATCGCCTCCTGGACGCGGCTCTCGTAGACCCCGGCCTCGATATCGAAGTGGAACAGGTAGTCACCGAGGCGGTTGCCGCTGGGGCGGGATTCGACCCGCGAGAGGTTGATATTGCGGTCGGCGAACGTTTCGAGGAGTTCCAGAAGCAAGCCGGGATAGTTGACGTTCGGATAGACGATCAGTGTCGTCTTGCCGCCAGCATCCGACCGCTCGGCGGCTGGTGCCAGCAGGAAAAACCGCGTCGCGTTTGAGTCTTGATCCTGAATATCCTCCGCGAGCACCTCCAGATCGGTGCCATTGGTCGCGTTCGAAGGGTGACCGATCGCCGCGATCGACGCGTCTTGGCGGGCACGTTCGACGCCGCGGGCGGTGCTGGCGACGGCCTCCTGACTCGCTTCGGGGTGGTTCGTTTCGAGGTAGCTCCGGCACTGGGCGAGTGCCTGCGAGTGGCTGGCGACCGTTTTAAATTCCCCGTTTTGGGCGAGTAAGGCGTGTCTAATCGGCGTTATGATCTCGCTAACGACGGCCACGTCGCGGTCGGCCAGCGCGTCGAGCGTCTCGGTGACGCTGCCCTCGATGCTGTTTTCGATGGGGACGACGCCCCGTTCGAAACTCTCGTCGGCGACGGCTTCGATGATGGCGGTCACCGACTCGCGGAAGGAGACGTCGTCGGCGACGGCGCTGGCAGCGCGGTGTGAGTAGGTCCCGGCGGGACCGAGCGTAACGGCGTCCATTGGCCGTGTTTGGTCAACTGGTTTGAAAAGGGCGTCGGCAGCGACAGCGTGGGCTGGCGTCTCAGAACCGCGATTCGAGTTCGGCTCGCAGGTCGTCAACGTCCAACCCCTTCATCGCAAACAGGACGAGCAAGTGATAGACGAAGTCGGCCGACTCGTACTGCAGTTCCTCTAAATCGTCGTCTTTGGCCGCTAGAATCAGTTCGGTCGACTCCTCGCCGAGCTTTTCGAGGACCTCGTTTTCGCCCTTCTCGTGGGTGAACAGCGAGGCCGTGTAGGAGTCCTCTGGCAACTCCGACTGCCGCTGTTTAATCGTCGCGAACAGTTCGTCGAGTACGTCTGCAGTGTCTCCGGCTGCTTTTTCGTCGCTCATTGGTCGACCTCCCTCGGCGCGACGGCTTCCTCGTTACGGAAAAAGGCCAGCTGGTGGAGTCGCGTATCCGACGTGAGTTCCGGATGGAACGAGGTGGCGACGATCGGTCCCTGCCGGACGGCGACAGGATTGTCTTCCCAGTCGGCGAGCACCTCGACCTCGTCGGCGACCGCGTCGATCAGCGGCGCGCGGATGAAGACCGCGGGGAACGGTTCATCGAGGCCGTCGACGTCGAGGGGAGCCTCGAAGCTATCCTTCTGTCGCCCGAAGGCGTTGCGGTCGATGCTCACATCGAGCAGATCAAGTGTCCGCACGCGGTCGTCTTTCGCGTCCGCCGAGGCGACGATCAGCCCCGCACAGGTGGCTAAGACGGGTTTCCCTGCCTCGATATGGGCCCGGATCTCTTCGTCGATCCCTTCGTCGGCGAGTAGTTGGGAGATGGTAGTCGACTCGCCGCCCGGCATCAGTAGTACGTCACAGTCGCCGAGGACGCCACTGGTCCGGATCTCCCGTACTTCACAGTCGACATCGTGGGCGGCTGCGGCCCGTCGGATCGCCGCGGCGTGTTCGCTCACGTCGCCCTGGACGGCGATAACGCCAGCTATCATGACTAAACAACCGCGGGCGGCGGGGAAAAAGACCGCGTTCGGTGATTATGCGATGGTCAGCGAGAGGATCTGGATGCCGAGGCCAAAGAGTAGACAGAAGGCGATGACGGTTTTCGGATTGATACGGATCGCGTTCCGGTCTTCGGAGTCGAAATACCGGACAAGTCCGGCACTGGACATCAGCCCGCCGGAGTCACCTGAGCTCATAGTCGTTGTAGGACACCTCGCCATCCTAAGCGTTTCGGCTTCCGTTCGCGCGCTTGGAAACGCTTATGCGGCCACCTCGGCAACCCACGACCGGGAATACAAATGACGGTTCGACTCACAGATTTCTACGCAGACTGGTGTGGCCCGTGTAAGACCCAGGACCCGATCCTGGAGGACCTCGAAGCCGACTACGAGGACGTCGAGTTCGCCAAGGTCGACGTCGACGAGGAACAGGACGTCGCCAATCAGTATCAGGTCCGCTCGCTGCCGACGCTGGTGATCGAAAACGACGACGGCATCGTCGACCGCTTCGTCGGCGTCACCCAGCGCGAGGATCTCGAAGCCGCCCTCGAAGAAGCCAACGCCTAAGCCGCGCCCTCCGTCTCGGAACGCTTAAACAGCGACGCCGACGATAGGGCCGTATGCCAAGCAACGAGAACGCCACCGAGCGAACCCTCAACAAACAGATCTGTATGCGCTGTAACGCTCGCAACTCCCCGCGTGCCGAGAGCTGTCGGAAATGCGGCTACGACCGACTCCGACCCAAGGCCAAAGAGCGACGCGCAGCCTGATCTGTCGGCCCCTTTTATATTCGCTACCGACTCGCCAGTCGCTTCTGTAGACCACCCGCTTTTCGTTAGTCGACGGCTACGCGCCCCGTTCAGCGGCCGCTACTCGGGATATTTCGGCTCGCGGCGCTCGGCGCGTTCGAGTGCGCGCTCGATCATGGTTCGGACCGTCTCGTCGTCGGTAGCGTGGAACGCTCCGCCGTGGCCCGCGTACATCGACGTTACCGAGTCGGGCAGTCGGTCGAGAATCGTCTTGAGACTCTCGATCAGTCGCTCGCGGGACTGTCCCGGCCGATCCGTGCGGCCGAAGCTCCCGTCGTCGAACGCGCCGTCGTTGTAGACGACCACGTCGCCGCTGAACAGCGTCGACTCGCTAATAAAGGAGAGATGGTCGGCGGCGTGGCCCGGCGTATAGACCACCTCGAAGGTCTCGTCGCCCATGGCGATCGAATCGCCGTCGTCGATGCTGTGGGTGCGGTGTGGGTGGTCGTCGTAGGCATAGACGTCGGCGTCGAACGCCGACAGCACGGCGGCGAGTTCAGCGACGTGGTCGCCGTGTTGGTGGGTGAGAACGACCCGGTCGAGAGAGTCGACGTGGTCGGCGATGATCTCCTCGACGCCGGGCATGGTTCCGGCGTCGACGAGCGTCGGTGTCTCGCCGTCGATGAGGTAGGCGTTGCAGGTGAAGACCTCGGCGGATTCGGTGACGTTGAGCGGCTCCATACTGGTGACTGGGAGGGGATCGTAAAAAGAACCCGGCCGTGCGTGGATTTTTGTGTTCGGCTCCAGTACTGTACTCTGTATGGGCTTCGGAAGCTACGATGAGTCTGAACAGGAGAACCAAGACTTCGACACCGACCTCGACGACGAGAGCGGTCACGACACCGAAGAAAACGATCACTCCGGGTCGGTCGACTTCGATATCGGCGCGTCGAACGACGAGCTGCTGGACAGACTCCAAGAAATGAAGGAGCCGGACGAAGCCGAAGCAGCCGAGGAGTAGCCACTCGGCCGCCGAATGGCACCCAAACCCGGCAGCCGCGCCCTCGGTATCGCGGCCTCAGACGCCGCCAACCGTAGCCAGCTCTGCGGCGCAGTGATCCGGGGCGACCGGATAGTCGACGACCTCGTTTTTGCGACGTGTACCGTCGGTGGGAGCGACGCCACCGCCGCCTGCTGTGAGCTGTGGGACCGGCTGGACCGCCCCGACGTGCAGTGGCTCCTGCTTGCTGGCATCGCCCCCGCGTGGTTCAACCTCGTCGACCTTGGCGCGTTGGCCGATCGCACCGATCGCCCCGTCGTTGCGGTTTCGTTCGAAGCCAGCGACGGCCTTGACGGGCCGCTCCGCGAGCAGTTCGAGGGCGAGGAACTCGACCGACGGCTCGACATCTACCGTCGACTCCCGCCGCGAACCCGGGTATCTGTCGGTGACAACGCGGTTTTCGTCCGCACTGTCGGGATCGACGCCGACGCGGCCGCCGCAGTCGTGCGTGCGTTCACACCCGACGGGAGCGGTCGACCCGAACCGCTACGCGTGGCCCGGCTTGCCGCCCGCGCAGGTCGACAGCAGTTCCTCGACGAGCAGGAAAAAACGGAGGATTAAGCCGCTGCCGACCGGCGGTTTCGTATGGAGCAGCTCGACGGTCTCTGTGTGCAGGACTGCGAGCGGTGCCCCGAACTCGTCGACTCCAGGAGTCGGATCGTCAACGGTGTCGGGCCGGACGATGCCGATCTCCTCTTTGTCGGTGAGGGACCGGGCAAGAACGAAGACGAGCAGGGCGAACCCTTTGTCGGCCGCTCGGGCAGCGTCCTCGACGACGCCCTCAGCGAAGCCGGTGTGCTCCGGGAGGAGGTCCGAATCACCAACTGCGTGCGGTGTCGACCACCGGAGAACCGCGATCCAACAAAAGAGGAACTCGCCAACTGCAGAGGATATCTCGACAGCGAGATCGCTGCCGTCGAGCCGGAGGTTGTCGTTACGCTTGGCAAAGTCCCGAGCGAACACCTCCTGGAGCGGTCGGTCGGGATCACAAGTGAGGCGGGTGATGTTGTCGAAACGCGCTTCGGTGATCGCTCACAGCGCGTGTTGCTCTCGGTCCATCCCGCCGCGACGCTGTACGACCGGAGCCAGCGGGAGACGTTTTTCGAGACGATCGCCGAGGCCGTCGACCTCGCTGGCCTCGGCGACGGTGGCGGCAGCGGCAACGGTCAGTCGAGACTCGGCGAGTTCTAGGTCGAGGGTCCCTTCAGAGGCGAAACAGCAAAGCCGCCAGCCTCTAGAATGTGGTGTATGTCAACTGGAGCCAACCGAACGGTCGAAGACCTCATGTCGGAACCAATCATCACCACCTCGCCGGAGGCCACCGTCAAGGAGGCCGCTCGGATGATGCACGAAGAGGAGATCAACGCGCTGTTCGTGCCAGGCGCGGAGGCTGGCATCGTCACCAGTTCCGATATTGTCGCTGCTGTCGCCGAGGCCGCCGACACGACGACGGTGACCGTCGGCGAGGTGATGACCTCGCCGGTCGAGCGCGTCCCGCGGTCGCTGCCGCTCGGGGAGGCCGCGGCGATGATGACCAACTTCGGCATCAAACACTTGCCGGTGGTCGACGCCGACAACGACTACATCGGTATCGTCTCCTCGACCGATATCACGATGGCGCTCGCCTGAGACCGGGCGCGCCGGGATTATTTAAAGGGGTGGCAGGCCGTAGGTGTCCCGTACTGTCTGGGCGAGCATCCCCTCTTTGTTAAAGACGATATAAATCAGGACGAACTCCTCGTCGACCGGGTTCATTACGAAGACAGCCCGATCCGCGCTGTCGTCGCGTTCGGCCTCGACACGCTGGATCAGCGGCTCGATGGGCGTCGCGCCGGTTCTGAATTCTTTAAAAAGGTCCCGTGGCGGTGTCTGTTTGGCGAAGGTGTAGACGACGCCGTTGGCTTCGTTATCGGTGCTGTAGGTGGTCCGGGAGTTCATCGCGTCGCCTGCCATCTGGGCGTCGTACCAGGTCTCCTGGGCGACTTCGAAGAGGCCGCTGACGCCGTCGGCGTACTGGATCCAGGAGCGTTCCTCGATCTCGCAGTCGACGAATCGCGCCTCGCTGTCGTCCCACGCGAGGCTTGCGGTCACCACGTACCCCGGTTTCAACTCCTGGACCGTCTCGGCGAGGGCGTCGTCGGCTTCCGGCGGGACGGCCGCCAGCGGCTGGAGGTCGGCCTCTGGGTCGGTGTCCTCGACGGCGGCGACGGCTGCATCGAGGTCGACCAACAGGATCGTACCGTCGGGTCGCCGATCGAGCACCCGAAACCGGCCGGTCGTCGTCGGTTCCATGGCTGTCTCTGGGGCGTCGACTCGAATAAGCCACCCGACTTCGCCTCTTAGTCGACTTGCGCTGCGGTCTCCCGAAACAGCCCGTCGAGAATCTCGGGGAGCGTCGGGTGATACGCCCGATCCGGGAGTTCCCGCACATCGAGTTCCATTTCGACAATCACCTGCAGCGTTTTGGCCATCGAATCGGCGTGGGCGTGGAGTCCTTGATAGCCCATCACGGTGCCGGTCTCGGCGTCGACGGTCAGCCGGGCGAGCCCGTAGGGCACGTCCTTGACTTTAAACACACCATCGTCGGCAGCCCATCGTGTCGCGGTGACGACGTCGAACCCTGCCGCCTCCGCACTCTCGGGAGTGTGGCCGACGCGGGCGAAGGGGTAGACGCTCGCCCCTGAGAAGATGACGTGGTGGTGGACGTTGCTGTAGCGTTCCAACCGCTCGCCAGCGTGGGCTGCGATGATGTTGTCGGCCGCGACGTACCCCTGTTCTTTGGCGACGTGGAGGATCGGTTCCTTCCCGTTGACGTCACCGACGATAAAGACTCGGTCGTCGTCGACCGCCGACATCGTCGCGTCGACCCACCCCTCTCGGGGCCGCAGCGAGGTGTGTTCGATCCCCAGCGAGTCGAGCGTCGGCCGCCGACCGGTGAAGAGGAACAACCCCTCGGCGTCGATCGTCTTCTCGCCCTCGGACTGCTCGACGTGGAGTCGAACGCCCTCGTCGGTCGGCTCCAGTTTCTTTTCCCACGTGTTCGTCAGAATCTCGATGTCGAACGCCTCCCGATAGAGGTCCAGGAGTTCGTCGCCGAAGGCGGGATCGGCCTCGTCGACCGGGCGGGCGTCGTGTTCGATGACGGTGAGATCTACGCCGGCCTCCGCGAGATACGGCACGAGTTCGAGGCCGATGTAGCCGAAGCCCATGACGATACCTGATTCGGGGAGCTCGGTCGCATCCAGGACGTCTTTGCTCGTGTCGTAGTCGACCGAATCGATCCCCGGCAGATCCGGAACCTTCGGCGAGGAGCCGGTGGCGATCACGACGTAGTCGGGTTCGTAGCGGTCGCCATCGATTGCGACGACCCGATCGTCGACGAACCGGGCGGTGTCGTGAATGAACTCGATCCCCTCGCGCTCGCTCAGCTCCTGGATCGCCCCGCGGCGGTGGGCCGCGAAGCTTTCGACGTGGTCGTTTTTCCGTTCGACAACACTGTCGAGATTGATCGTTGGTGGCTCACCATCGAGGCGGTCGTCTGCTCGCATCTGGAACCGATGAGCCGCCGCCGATAGTACCTCCTTCGAGGGCATACAGCCGTTGAGAATACAGAGCCCGCCGCCCGGCTCGCCGTCGTCGACCAGCGTCAGTCGGTCGACCGCCCCGCCGACGTAGTCGGCCAGCCCTTCGGCAGCCGCCGATCCGGCACTGCCGTAGGCCCCGATAATCATGACGTGCATACCACTCCCAACGGGTTCGCTTTATATATCCGTGTGGTGAGCAGCGGGTAACCCGGCTGCGTGTTCGTTTATAAACGAATTAGATCTTATAAAAGTAGGCGGTGGCTACAGTGGGGTGTTACCGCGAGATGCCGCCGGTCGACTGGTCGAGTGCCGCTTCGACCTCCGCGCGAGTCGTGACGAGTACGTCGCCCTCGATCGTCCGCTTCAGCGAGGCCGCCGCCGCGCCGTATGAGAGGGCGGTGTCGATCTCGCTGCCAGCGATCAGTTCAGCGAGTACGCCGCCGACGAAGGCATCGCCGGTGCCGATGGGGTCGACCGTCTCGGCGTCGATCACGCCCTGCTCGACGATTTCGCCGTCGGTGTAGGCCAGCGATCCGGTCTCCCCACGGGTGACGACGACCGTCTCGATCTCGTGGTCGTCGGCCAGCCGGTAGGCGACCGATTCGGCATCGTCCTCGTAACCGAGCACGTTTCGGGCATCGCGGATCGGCGCGAACAGGAGGTCGACCTGCTCTAACAGCGACTCGTAGCGCTCCCGTGCCTCGGCGGTCGACCAGAGCTTCGAGCGGTAGTTGAGATCGAACGATCGAGTAACACCGGCCTCGCCGGCCGCCGCCAGCAGGTCGGTCGTCGTTTCGCTGGCCGCCGCCGACAGCGCGGGGGTGATCCCGGTCGTGTGGAACACGTCGGCCGACTCGACGACTGAGAGATCGAGTTCCGCGGTGTCGACGGTCGTGACCGATGCGTCGGCGCGGTCGTAGATGACGTCGGTGCCACGGGGGTCGGCTCCGCGTTCGAGGTAGTAGGTGCCGAGCCGGGCTGCCTCGTCCTCGTCCCACGCGACTTCGGGGGTCACGCCGTGGCCGCGGAGTGCTCGGACCACGCGTCGGCCCAGCGGGTTCGCCGGGAGTTTCGAGAGCCACGCCGCGTCGGTGCCAAGGCTGGCGGCCGCGGCCGCGACGTTGCTCTCGGCGCCGCCGACCTGTGCGTCGAGCCCGCCCTCGGTTTCGAGCCGCTGACCAGCTGGGGGCGACAGCCGGAGCATCGTCTCACCGAACGTTACCAGCTCAGCCATGGTATCGACCGCCGTGCATACCCGGCTATCCGCGTGATCGGCCCTTAAGTCCAATCGTTAGGCGTCGACGATCTCCTCGATTCGCCGAGAGTATGCGGTTCCTACTTATATACCGTTAAACCAAGCCGATAGCGGCCGCAACCATGGGCGAACGATTTGGTTGCTGGTACCATACCTCATTGTATGTCTTCCGCTCACCGTCTCGGCTTCACCGGGGATGTCATGCTCGGTCGACAGGTAAACGATGCCTACCGGGACGGTCAGCAGTCGCCAGCGGCCCTCTGGGGGAACCTCCAGTCGCGGCTCCGCGGGCTGGATGGACTCTTCGTCAATCTCGAATGTTGTCTCTCGACGCGGGGCGAGCCGTGGCCCGGTCGCCGGTTCCACTTCCAGGCCGATCCCGACTGGTCGACCGCCGCGCTCCGTGCGGCGACGGTCGACTGCTGTAATCTCGCCAACAACCACGCGATGGATTTCGGCCCCAATGCGCTCGAAGAGACGCTGTCGGCGCTGTCGGCTGTCGACATCGAGACCGTCGGCGCGGGTCGCTCGCGGGGGGCCGCCCGGCGTCCGGTCGCCGTCGACTGCCGGGGGGTGACCGTCGCCGTCGTGGGCTTCACCGACAACGTCCCCGACTACGCTGCCACGGACGACCGACCGGGAACTGCCCACGTCGAATTCGATCCCGACGACGAGGCGTCGATTGGCGTCCTCCACGAGTCGATTGCGGCGGCCAAGCGGTTCGATCCCGACGTGCTCGTGGCTTCACTCCACTGGGGGCCGAACAACCGAACCCATCCGCCGGAATCCCACCGAGCCATCGCCCGTAAGTTGGCCGACTGGGGTGTTGATCTCGTCGCTGGTCACAGCGCCCACCTGTTTCAGGGCGTCGAGGTGATCGACCGTGGCGAGTCGCCGACGGTCGTCTGTTACGACATGGGCGATTTCGTCGACGACTACGCGGTCGACCCCACCGATCGAAACGACCGGAGCTTCCTGTTCGAGTTGGTCGTCGGCAGCGACGGCACGCTCCTGGAGATCGAACTCCGGCCGACCGAAATCGAGGGCCGAGCGGTCTACCGTGCCAGCAACCGCGGGGCCGCGTGGTGTCGAACCACGATGCAGGAGCGCTCTGAGCCGTTCGACACCGAGTTCGACCGCGCTGGCCGGGGGCTTGTCGTCTCGCTCACCTGAGCTGGTTTTAGTAGACGGCGACTACTCTTCACGCCGACCGCTGTGGCCGGGATAATCCCGCTCGAAGCGGTCGTCGATCTCCTCGCGGCTAATCTCGATAATCACCGGGCGGCCGTGAGGGCAGGCATACGGGTTCTCGCAGTCGTCGAGCGCGGCCAGTAGGTCGACCACCGAGCCGTCGGTCAGCGAGGTGTTGCCGGTGATCGACGGGTAACAGGCCAGATCGGCCAGCAGTTCGTCGACGGCTTCTTCGACGGTCGCTTCGCCGCCGTCGGCCGCGTCGACGAACTCCAGGAGGGCATCTCTGAGCAGTTCGGGATCGAGCGTCGTGCTGAACACCGCCGGGACCGCGGTCACCTCGATCTCGCGTGTCTCGTGCCGTTCGGCCCGGAACCCGATGGCCGTGAGGCTCTCGCTGTGATCATCGAACAGTGCGGCCTCGCGGGCCGTTAGTTCGAGACTAACCGGGGTGGCCAGCGCCTGGGTCGACGGCGAGTCGGCGACGGCCTCCTGGAGCCGCTCGTAGTTCACCCGCTCGTCGGCGGCGTGCTGGTCGATCAACACCAATCCGGAGTCAGTCTCAGCCAGCAGGTAGGTATCGTACAGCTGGCCCAACAGCCGGAGATCTGGCAGGTGGTCGTAGCTCCGTCCGTCGGTCGTCTCGCCGCCGGTGAGGGTCTGCTGTGTGGTCGGCTCCGTCGGGCTGTACGGTCGGTTCGTGGACTGGTCGTCGGGAGCTTCAGATGACTGTTCTCTGTGATCCGGCTCCGACTCGCTCGCTGCGACACGTGACGATTGGGCCGTGTCGCGGGTTTGCTCACCTGGTGGTTCGCTGGTCGACGCTGCTTCCGACGCATCGCCCGCTCCGTTCCCGGTTTGGCGGGCTGCTGGCTCTCCCGTGCTGTCCCGTGAGTCCCCACCGAGCCCGTCGACCGTCCAACTGTCCTCGTCGGCCGGATCGACCGGCTCGGCAGTAACGGATTCCTCGCTGCTGTCGGTTGCGCCGTCGGTCTTCGGAGCAGGTTTCTCGGTGTCGACGGTCTCTCTTGGCGGCTCCTCGGCGGCCGACTCCGCCCGGTTCGGTGAGCTATCGACCGGCCCTCGGTCGACTTCGTCGCTCGGTGTCTTGCTGTCGGCTTTGTTGGCCCCTTCGGGTGCGATCTCGGTCTCCGCCGGGGCCGACCGCCCACGCGGAGCTCCCGATCTGATCAGCCCCCCATCGACGAGCGTCTGCTCGACCGCGTCGGTGATGAGTTCCGTGACCCCGCCTTCGTCGTCGAACCGTACCTCCGTCTTCCGGGGATGGACGTTGACGTCGACTGATTCGGGCGGCACGTCGACGAACAGTACCGCAAACGGGTACCGGTCGGGGGCGAGTTGGCCGCCGTAGCCGTCGACGACTGCCCCCCGGAGCGACGACGCTGTGACGTAGCGGCTGTTGACGAACGTCGCCAGATACGCACGGGTGCTTCGGGTAGTCTCGGGGTGGCTGATGAGACCGGAGACCGAGTCGATAGGCGCGTCCTCCCCAGCCGAGTGCTCGATTTCGAGCATCGATTCGGCGACCTCTCGGCCGTAGACAGACAGTACGGCCGACCGGAGCGATCCGCTGCCCTCGGTCGCAAACAGTTCGCGGTCGTTGTGGGACAGCGAGACGGCTACCTCGGGGTTCGCCAGTGCATACTGACTCACGACGGTGTTAATGTGGTCGAACTCGGTGCTGTCGCGCTTGAGGAACTTCTTGCGGGCGGGTGTGTTGAAAAACAGGTCTTCGACCTCGACGGTCGTCCCCTCCGGACAGCCTGCCGGTTGGGGGTTGCCGACTTTTCCGCCGTCGACGGTGAGTTCGGCCCCGGCTGTGCCGCCCTGTGGCCGCGAGCGAATCGTCAGCCGGGAGACCGCGCCGATCGTCGATAGCGCCTCGCCCCGAAAGCCGAGGCTCCCGACCCCGGCTTCGAGATCGTCGATCCCGCTGATCTTGCTGGTCGCGTGTTCTTCGACCGCCCGCGGCAGTTCCGACTCGGGAATCCCGCGGCCGTCGTCGCTGACCCGAATCCCCTCGGTGCCGCCGCGGTCGACCGCCACGTCGATCCGGCTCGCCCCGGCATCGAGGCTGTTTTCGATCAGTTCCTTGACGACCGAGGCAGGGCGTTCGACCACCTCGCCGGCGGCGATCCGCTGGACGGTCGACTCGTCGAGCGAGCGGATCTCTGTGTGGTTACCGGAGGCGTCAGTCATCGTCCATCGGCCGGGCGAGGGTCGGCTGGGCGTCCAACAGTTCGTCGATCGCCCGCTGGTGGATGCTGACGGTCAGAAACTCGTCTCTGGCGGTTCGTGGACTGACCCACGCATAATCACAGTGTTCGTGGCTCAAAGTGACGTTTTTCGAGTCGGTCTCACACCAGTAGACGACGCTGAACCGGCCTCTGCCGACGTCGTTTCGCCACGCGGCCGTATGCACCGGCTCCTGGATGTCGACCGACAGCCCGGTTTCCTCACGGACCTCGCGTTTGACGCCGACCAGCGGCTCCTCGTAGGCACCCATGCGACCGCCCGGCAGCTCCCACGTCTCGGGGTCCATCTGCATCACCAGCAGGTCGCCGTCCGGCGAGAGGATGATCGCTTTCTGACTGACCTCCGCGATCAGCGGCTGGTCGGTCATCTGTCTGCCCCCGTGGCTCCGCCTGCAACCGGCCGAAGTGACCGTGTGGCCGGGCTCTGTGGTCGTCGGGGGAACACCCACGTATGCCGATTCGAATTCATTACCGTATAGACGTGGGTATGGCCTATCAATCCACTGCCGAAAACAGGAGGCTGCAGCGCCGGTCGACCGGCCAGCCTGACCGGATGGCTGCGTCGCTAGTCGTCGTCCTCGGCTTCGGCGACGTCGCCGTCGATCACGTCTTGGGTGACGACGACTTCGAGTTCTTCCTCGGAGTTGGCTGCCTCGGGATCGAGGTAGCCGGTGACGAACGCGGTGTAGACGCCGTTCGGTTCGGTCGTCGCATCGAAGGTCAACACCGCCTCGGGGCCAGCGTCTTCGGCTTCGTCCTCTTCGGGGACAGTCTCGTTTTCTCCGTCTTCTTCGTCTTCGTCCGCCTGGAGCAGGCTGATATCGCTGCCGCCATCGGCCTGGAGACTGGAGAAGATCCCCCCGTCGCCGCCGTTTTCGGGTTCGTTTCCGCCGCCAGTGCCGCCCGACCCGCCGTTTGCGGGGACGATACTGAATTCGTAGTCGCCCGCCGGCAGGTCGAAGTACCCCGCATCGCCGAAGGCGACGCCTTCGAACACCGGCGTCTGTCCGACCAGCACGTCGACCGCCGGTGCATCGGGGGAGGCGTGGATCGCGCGGAGTCGGGAGTTGTTGATCGAGTTCTCCGGTGAGGTGTTTTCGTCGCTGTACAGTTCGAGCTGGAAGCCGCGATCCATCCCGCCGCCGCCACCGTTCGACTCCGGCGTTGGGAGGGCGACCGCCGTCGTGTTGCCCGCCGGAATCGACACCTGCTCGTCGAAGACGGAGAGCGCTTGGGAGCCCGCGGCTGTGACGCGGATCTGGTGATCGCCAGCAGCCAGTGGGATGTACCCCGTGACATCGGTGTATTCGAGATCGCTGACCACCGGCTCCTCGCCGTCGTCGACATAGACGTCGACAGCCGGGAAGTCCGGGATCATGTGGGCGATCTGGATCAGGTCCTCGCCGCTACCCTCCTCCGGCTGTTCTTCTTCTTCGGGCTGCTCGTCTTCGGGCTGTTCGTCCTCCGGTTGATCTTCCTCCGGAGCGTCGGGCTGTTCGTCCTCCGTTTCGTTTCCGCCACCATTGCCGTCTTCCTGGGCCTCTCCCGCACAGCCTGCGAGGCTTCCAACGACCGCGACACCGCCAGCTGCCTTGAGAAAGTCCCTGCGTCGTGAGTCATTCATAACAACATCCCATGATTGTGGTCACATACATGTTAATGTTTTTTCAAATACAGAGATAGTCAGGTAGTGGCCTAATGAATAACTGACTAATCCTGATAATACAACAGTAGTTGGACAATACTGATCGGCTATTTTGGTGAATAAGCCTCTCAACGGCCTGTATTGGTATCGTATATAATTATATGAATGCAGACATTTAGGACAAACTGAGATTCCTTGATTTGTGAAAATTCAGATATTTATATGGGTTTTGTCAGTAGTTAGTATCTCTCTATCAACGGTGTATCTGTCGGCTACTGACTAGCGATCGTCCAGTTGGTCCTGCCACTCCTGGACTTTGGACATCAGTTCGACAGGGGGTGTTTCGTTGATGTCGGTCGACGCGATGGCTTCGAGCACGGCCTCGGCCGCCGGGTCGACCGACTGTTGAGATGGCGTTGTCGCTCCGCCGCCCACTTCGTGGTCGGTGCTCGCGGTGGTGTCTGTGGCCGTATGGTCGGCTGCTCCGTTGGTCTCCGGGCTCTGAAACTCCCCGGCGCTGAGATCGAAGACCGCCTGTGTCGGCTCGCTGTTGTTGCCTGCGCCCTTGGCTTCGATCGCTTTCTCCTCGCGGAGTTTGTCCAGGACGTTTCGGGCGCGGTCGACGACCGGGAGCGGAACGCCCGCCAGGTCGGCGACGTGAATCCCATACGAGCGGTCGGTTGGCCCCTCCTGGACCGTGCGCAGAAAGGTGATCTCGCCGTCTCGTTCATCAGCCGCTACATGCACGTTATCGACGCGATCCAGATGGGAGGCCAGCGCGGTGAGTTCGTGATAGTGGGTTGCAAACAGACAGTGACAGCCGATCCGGTTGTGGATGTACTCGGTGGCCGCCCACGCGATCGAGATCCCGTCGTAGGTGGCAGTCCCGCGGCCGACCTCGTCGAGAATCACCAAGGAATCTTGGGTCGCCGAGTGGAGGATGTTCGATAGCTCCTGCATCTCGACCATGAACGTCGACCGTCCCTGTGCGAGTTCGTCCAGCGCGCCCACCCGCGTGTAGATCCCGTCGACGATCCGCACTGTCGCCGACCGAGCGGGCACAAAGCTCCCGACCTGCGCCAGGAGGGTAATCAGCGCGGCCTGCCGCATATACGTCGACTTCCCGCTCATGTTCGGCCCGGTGACGATCAGAAACCCTCGCTCGTCGTCGAGCCGCAGGTCGTTGGGGACGAATTCGGTGGCCTGCTCGACAACCGGGTGCCGTCCCGCCTCGATATTGAGGCGGCCGTCGGCCGACAGCGCCGGCCGACTCCAGTCGTTGGCGGCGGCGTGGCTCGCCAGCGAGCAGAGGACGTCGACCTCCGCAATCGCCCGCCCGACGTCCTGGAGGAGCGCCGACTGCTCGGCGACCTCCTCGCGCAGGTCCTGGAAGCGTTCGTATTCGAGCTCGCCGCGGGACTCTTCGAGCCGCAAGATCTCCCGCTCTTTTTCGGCCAGTTCGTCGGTGACGAACCGTTTGGAGTTTTTGAGCGTCTTGATGTGCTGGAAGCTCTCGGGCACCCCGTCGGCTTGGGATTTCCCGACTTGGATGTAGTAGCCGTCCGTCTTGTTCCGGTCGACGGTCACATGGCTGAGGCCGTGCTGCTGTTTGAGCCGGTCTGCCAATCCATCGAGCCACTCTTCGACTTCCCGGTGGCGCTCGATCAGCTCGTCGAGTTCGTCGTCGAACCCATATTTAAACAGGCCGCCCTGCGTGACGGTTTTCGGCGGGTCGTCGGCGAGTGCCTCATCGAGCGTCTCGCGGAGCTCGGCCGCGGCATCCCTGTCGGGCCGGTCGACGACGGTCGACAGCGGCGAGTCGGCCAACTGCCCCCCGGATATTTCGTCGGCCAGCGCGGGCAATAGCCCGAGGGTATCCCGAACCGCCAGCAAGTCGCGGGCGTTGGCACTGCCGCTTGCGGCCCGGCTGGCCAGCCGTTCGAGATCGTAGCCGCCCTCTAACGTCTCTCGGAGTCGCTCCCGTGGAAGGGCCGCCGCGGCGAGGGCGTCGACGCAGTCGAGCCGCCGCCGGAGTTCAGTTTCGTCCTGTCGGGGCCGCGTGAGCCACTCCCGCAGCAGCCGCCCGCCGGGGCTGGTCTCGGTGTGGTCGATGGTGTCCATGAGCGAGCCGTCTCGGTCGCCGTGCATCGTCTCGACGAGTTCGAGGTTCCGCTGTGTGGTCCCGTCGAGCGTCAGGTGGTCGGCGGCGGTGTAGGCCTGGAGGCGAGTGATCGACTGTGTGACGCCGACGCCGGTTTCGTCGACGTACGAGAGGACGGCCCCAGCTGCGCGAACCGCGAGATCCGAGTCGAGACCGATGCTGTCGACGGTTTCGCTGCCGAACTGCTCGCGAACAGTGTGAGCGCTCCGCCCGGGGGCGAACGCATCGGTGTCGAACAGCGTCAGCGAGGCTGCGCTCCGCTCGCGGAGTTGGCGGGCAAAGTCGTCGTCCGTCCGCACCTCGGGGCCGGGTAGGACCTCGGCGGGATCGAACCGATACAGTTCGGCGTGGGCGTCGGCCGCGGTGTCGACCTCGGTGACGTGGAACTGACCCGTGGTGATGTCCGCGAAGGCGAGCCCGTAGGGGCCAGTGTCGTCGCCGGAGCCGCCCGCTCGGACGACGGCGGCGAGATACTGGGCCTCGGCGTCGGTCGTCTCGATGAGCGTCCCGGGAGTAATGACCCGGGTGATCTCGCGGTAGTGGTCGCCACTCTCGTCCTGGAACTGGTCGGCGACCGCTACCCGGTAGCCGCGGTCGACGAGCGCCTTCATATAGGGGGTGAGCTCCGAGAGCGGAATCCCCGCCATCGGGTACGACGAGCCGTGTGAGGACTTCTGGGAGACGGTGAGATCGAGTTCGTCGCTGACCGTTTCGGCGTCGTCGGCGAAGAACTCGTAGAAATCGCCACACTGCATCGCCAAGAGATCCGCATCGCTGTCGGCTTTGATCGACAGGAATTCGTCGACGATTCCCTGAGACATACCCTCTCTGGGGCGGTCTCCGGCTAAAGGGCTACGGGTCGAACTTTTTACGCCTCGGGTTCGCCAGAGGCGAACCACTCGACGCAAAAACGTCCTCAGAAGTCTTCGACTTCTGATGGGCTCGGGAGAGCAGAGCTCTCCCGAACTTCGATGAAAAAGGGCGGACTGCTCGGCTTTCAGCCTCGCCGTCCGGGAACCGCGCTCGCTCTGCTCGCGCGGATGCTGGTGCTGAACGCAGTCGCTCCCTACAGCAGACCACAATCAAGTAATAATATACCGTAATTATACGGTGATTTAAAATAGGAGACGAATGCTCGGTCTCCCTTTGTGTGAATTGTCGACCATCGTTGACGGCACTGCGAGACTGCGGGCGCGTATACAGCACGGCGTGTCCTGACAGAATTCAGTAAAAAATATTTCGCTATCTTCGGTAAGAGCCACTTGAATTAATCAGAGGACGATGTATGCGTATACTATGATGAGTGGTGCGTTGAGAATTGCTACTATCTTGTATATTTTCCTTTGTTTTCTTCCATCTTCTCCAACGTTCTCCTTCAAAAAGTGTTTTGAAGCGTACGAGAGATTCCAACACCCTACAAGCATGGCAAAAATAGAGATCGAGATGGGAATATACAATATAGTAGACTGTACTGTAATGAAGTTTAGAATGAATAGATCTCCAACAATTGGAAATCCGAATATAATCTCAGAGATTGTTTCAGTATATGGAATCTCCGGGAGTTCAGTATATAAAATAGTCCCGTATCTCAACGGAACTTCGCCAAAAAGTGGAATGATAGTCCCCAGTAAATAACCAGATGGTAAAAACCAAACCCCATACTTTTGAGCACGCTGAATGAGATCTGTTGTTGGCTCTGGATCAGTGGAAATATTTAGTTCAGAATTAAATGGAGGTGTATAGCTTTTCCAGAAGTGCAGCAAAGCAGTCTTAGATAGAGATATAGATTTGATTAACACTACAGAAACTAATGATATGAGCAGAAGTCCGTGCGGTACTGCAAGGCTATAGTATAGAATTGTCCACAGACTTGTAGGACTCCTTGGGAAAAAGAGCACACCAAGCAATTCCAAAACGAGCCCAATTAAAACATATATCAACCAAGGTAAAAAGAATAAATAGAATTCCTTCAGAATAGACACGCTCTTTCGGTAGTCGGCTTCACTATAATTTGTCATAGTGTTTTATTTCATGGCACAATTAATAACGATGTCACATGATGAGCAGACATTGTTTAGCGACTAGCTCACTGGTTTCAATAAATGCTGAACTCAGCCTCTAAGTCTGACATCTTCTTATCTGTCGACTTATGAACACAGTCGACGACGAGAACCCACTCAGGGCGCGTAGTAGTACTCGCCCTGCCGCTTTTGAGTCGAGTCCTTCTGACTGCCCGGCTTGTTGATCCGCGGTCGACTGGTCCGTTCGTCGCGCCGGAACGTGATATCGAGGTCCGCGAGGAAGTCGTTCATACCGGCTCGCATCTCCTGTGGCATCGCGGCGTGACCGTGTTCGGCGGGTTCGCCGTCGAAGACCATCAGCCGGTCGGCCAGCAGGTCGATCATGTAGATGTCGTGGTCGATCACGAGCACCGTGGCGTCGTGGTTCTCGGCGTAGCGGCGGATCGCCGTCGTCGCCTGGACTCGCTGTTCGACGTCGAGGTGGGCCGACGGCTCGTCGAGCACGTAGAGATCCGACTCGTCGGAGAGACAGGCCGCGATTGCCACGCGCTGGCGTTCGCCGCCCGAGAGATCCGTGAGCTGTTGTTCCATGATCCGCTCCAGTTGGAGCGGCTGGGCGACCTCCGTGTTCCAGTAGGAGGTGCCGAACTCGTCGGTGATCGACGAGAGGAAACTGTCGACTCTCATTGGCTGGTCGATATCGATGTACTGCGGTTTGTAGGAGATATCCAACTCGAAATCGAGGCTTCCTTCATCGGGTTCGATCGAGCCCGCGAACATCTTCGCGAGCGTCGACTTTCCGATCCCGTTCGGCCCGACGATCCCGAGGACTTCGCCCTCGTAGATCGTCCCACTGTCGACCTCCAGCGAGAACTCACCCTCGCCGTAGGACTTCTTCAGGTCGGGGTACTCCACGAGCGGCATCCCCTTGGTCGTCGCCCGCGGGGCGTGTTCCTCGAAAGTGATCTTCTCGGGGCGAATCCGCATGTTCTCGTTTGTGAGGTAGCCTTCGAGATATTCGTTGATCCCCTTGCGGACCGACTTGGGCGGCGTGATCACACCGAACGCGCCGGGCTCACCGTAGCCGACGTGGATCGAGTCCGCAAGCAAGTCCAGGATCGCCAGATCGTGTTCGACCACGAGCATCGAGCGATCGGTTTCCTCGTCCTCGGCGAGTTCGCGGATGAGGCGGGCTGCGACCATCCGCTGGCCCACGTCGAGGTAGGGCGTGATCTCGTCGAGGAAGTAGAAGTCCGCATCCCGGGCGAGCGTCGCGGCGATCGCCACCCGCTGGAGTTCGCCGCCGGAGATCGAGTCGATCGGCTGGTCCATCACCGGCCGGATGCTCAGGCGGTCGACCAAATAGTCCAACTCGCCACGCTCGTCGGTTGCTTCCAGGAGTTCGCGGGTTTTCCCGTCGAACTGTTTGGGGATCTGGTCAACGTACTGCGGTTTGCGGGCGATGTCGATCTCGCCGTCGATCAGGCGGTTGATGAACTGCTGGAGCTCCGAGCCGCGGTAGCGTTCGAGCACCGCGTCCCAACTCGGCTCGTCGCTGTAGTCGCCGAGGTTCGGGATCATTTCGCCAGCGAGCCCGTTGACCGCGGTCGACTTGCCGATTCCGTTCGGTCCCAGGATACCGGTTACTTTGCCGGGTTCGGGGACCGGCAGCCCGTAGAGGGCAAACGCGTTCTCGTTGTAGCGGTGGGTCGGCTCCTCGGTGAGCTCCTGGGGGAGATTAATGATCTCGATGGCGTCGAACGGACATTTCTCGACGCAGATCCCACAGGTCTCGCCCAGACAGATCTCCTCGGAGATCCGCACCTGGTCGGGGTCGCCAGTTTCGGCGTCCTCGCCGCGGACGGTGATACACTCCTTGCCCGTGCGGTTTGGCGGGCAAAAGTTGGCACACTCGTAGTTACAGCGGTCGGGTTGACAGCGGTCGAGGTCGACGACCGCGATGCTGTCGTCGGCCATTAGAACGTCACCGCCGAGGTGAGCAGGACGGCGTACGTAATAAACCAGAGACAGAACGTCATGAACGATACGAAGAGGTTGTCCTTGATGCCGAAGTCGCCGATGTCGACGCCGACGAGCTTGAGGATTGGGAACTGGGCGAACACCGCGATCCCCAGGATGAGGACAGCCTGGATATCGGCCGCCGCTTCGGGTGTTGTCCCGACGACGACCGCCGAGGCCAGCCCTGCGAGAATCCCCCCAAGACAGGCACTCGTCGTGACGGTCACTCCGCGCATATGGTCGGAGAGACCGGATGCCGATTCAGTAGCCATGGTCGCCGTTCGGCGTCGGCCATGAAAAGCAGTTCGTTTACAACCCAGCGGCGACGCCGCAGCCGTGAGTTGCTGATCAAATTTTACATTTGACTGCGAGGCGAATACCCCGACCCACCGTGGTCGGGGATGACACCAGAACGCAAGCGTTCTGGTTGCTAACCAGAAGTCAAAGACTTCTGGTGATGAAGCCGACACTTAGTGATACAAACCATTAAGTCGAAAACATCTCTAATCAAGAGACAGCGATGGAGTACAGTTGCCGCTACCGTGCGTATCCGACAGAAGTGGTAGCGGCTGAGATGGAACATCACCTTGACGTTCATCGTCAACTCTACAATCACCTCCGCTGGGACTACACGAACAGCCTAGTGGACGACAAGCCCAGCGAGTACGACCAGAACAACAAACTGCCCGAGTGGAAACAACGGTGGCCGATATTCGCAGAACTGCACTCGAAAGCCGCACAAGCCACCGTCGCTCGTTTCCATCGCAACCTCTCGAACCTTCACAAAAAGAAAAAGAAGGGATACAACGTTGGTCGGCTCACACGGCAAGCACCCACCGAGTACCGAAGTGTGACGTACAACCAGTCTGGTTTCGACCTCGATGAAAAGAGGGGCCACGATAAGTACGCGTCCGTCCGATTCAGCAAGATCGGTTGGGTCAAAATCCGGTACTCGCGCCCAATTCCCGACCGCGACATTATCAAGGAGGTCACCTTCAAAAAAGAACGAAACGGCGAATGGTTCATCTCTTTCGGACTGGAAACCGAAGATGCCGACTTGCCCGAGAAACCCGCGTTGGACTCGTTGGACGCGAGTAACAGCGTCGGCGTTGACCTCGGCATCCACCACTACCTCCACACCAGCGACGGCAAGACTGTGGACTGGCTTGACCTCGAAGACGAATACGAGCATCTCCGCCGCGAACAACGGAAACTCTCGCGGAAAGAACACGGGTCAAACAACTACGAGAAACAACGCCAGACGGTCGCCAAAACAAAGCGTCGTGTCCAGCGAAAGGTGCTGGACTACCAGCACAAACTCACGACGTGGCTCGTCACAGAGTACGACGCCGTGTTTGTGGAAGACCTCGACGTTACTGGGATGCTTCAAGCGGATGGAAACGCTCGGAACAAGCAGGATGCGGCATGGCGGCAGTTCATCCAACTCCTCGAATACAAGGGCGACCTGTACGGGACGCACGTTGTGCAGGTCGAAGCGGCAGGGACGACCAAAGAGTGCGCGTCGTGTGGTGTGGAGACATCGAAGCCTATCTGGGTGCGTGAACACTCCTGCCCGTCTTGCGGGTTCGAAACAGATAGGGACGCGAACGCGGCAATAAACATCCTCAAGCGCGGCTTTGCTGAACTAGGGTTGGGATGGCCCGAATCGGCGCCTGTGGAGACTGTGACCGCTACGGATACCGCTGATTTCCAGCGCGTGTCTGCAAGTCACGTCATCGAAACAGGAAGCCTGCCCTCGTGAGAGCAGGATTCCCCGCGCCACCGTGTGCGGGGTAACATTCAAAACAGTGTGCCGTTTTAATAGGGGTGATGGCAGGAACAGATCAAGAAGACCTCGACGATCTGCCGCCGAGCGCCAAACTCGTTTTCAAAGTGCTCGAATACAACGGCACGCTGACACAGAAAGGGATCGTTGAGGAGTCGATGCTTTCGGCTCGAACCGTCCGGTATGCGCTCGAACGCCTCGAAGCCATCGGCGTCGTCGACGAGGATGTATATTTCGCTGACGCTCGACAGAACATCTACGAACTCACACCCGAGGCCGAGACGGCACCCAGTGCCGACTGACTCAGCTCTCTTTGGCTAGCTGTGCAACCCGAACGCCGGTCAACACCAGTATCACCAGCAGCGCCGTCGCCGACGCGAAGACGATCGCCAACATAAGAAACCAGCCTTCGGGCCCGAGAACCGGATACTCTCGCGTCGTGACGACCGGCCCGAACAGTTCGAACACCCGGACCGCGTAGGCCACGACCGCCACGCCGACGCCGACGACGAGGCCGACACCGACGTTTCGTTTTACGCCAAGGGCCTCCATTAACGTCTCCGGCTGGCTGTCGGATGAAGCGTCGCTCACACCTCCCCGTAGCCACTGGATAACTAAATCCACACCGGATTGACTCGCCGGATCGGCGTCGATTCGAGCCACGATGGTCGACTCTCGATCAGCGGTAGGCCTCGAACTCCTCCCCAAAAACGAGGAAGTAGCCGGTGCCTACCAGTCCGATCACGGTCGCCAGCCCGAAGGCCAGCAGCGGGCTCTCGGGGATCAGCTGTCCCGTCCCGATCGGATTCGCCACGCCGCCGTAGAGCGCCCCGCCGAGCGCGCCGCTCGGGATCACGATCACGTTCCGCAGCAGGTAGTACGAGCCCGTCACCCGCCCTCCGGCTCCCGCCTCCGCGGGGCCGACGATCAGTGCCTTATGCGCCGGAAGCCCCGCAAAGCGGAGCCCGGAGATCGCAAACAGCACGACCAACACTGGCGCGGTGGCCGGGGCACTGATAAGCAGGATCGGAAAAATCGCATACACCGCAAAGCCGGTCGCCACGACCGGTTTCAGGCCGACCCGTTCGGCCATCGCCGCCGCCGGAGCCATCACCAGCAGGGCAATCGCCATCTCGATGCCGAGCAAGAGCCCGAAGAAGGCATCCGGCGAGAGACTCCGGCTTCCGACGACCGGGAGCGTCATCGCAACGTCACTGTCGAGGGCGCTGGTGACGACAATAATAAAAAAGGCATACACCATCCCGTTGGCGAACCGGACCAGCGTATCGCCGATCAACAGCGGCCGGAGCGTCGACGGCATCTCCTGGAGATCCGCACGAATTTGATCGACGCCTGCAAAGGAGTCGCCGAACGAATCGTCGTTGGCGTCGTAATAGAAATGCTGGACCGCGGTCGCGACCACGCCGAATATGAGCGCCACCGCCAGCACGTAGCGGAAACTCAGCTCGAAGCTCGGATGGAGCGTCAGCAGGCCAGCCGCGAGGACGGGGCCGAGCAAAAAAGCGCTTCGGCGGAAGGTTTCGGTGCTGGCAAAGCCGCGGGCCAACTGGCTCGGGTCGACGCTCTGTTTGACGATGGCGAACGTCGCCCCGAGCCCGAAGGATTTCCAAGCCTGCGCAAGGACGAGGCCGACGAACACCCAGAGCCACGGCTGGATCGAGACGCCCACCACCGTGATCGTCCCGACGGAAGGGGCGACCAGCCAGAAGCCGAAGCCGAGCGTCGAGGCGAGGCCGAACAGTGTCAGGGCGTATCGGGAGCCGATGCGGTCCGAGACCATCCCGCCGGGGTAGGGGTAGACGGCGCTGATCAGGTTGCCGAAGGTACTGAACAGCCCGATGACGAGCGCGCTCGCGCCGAGGACCTCCAGATACCGCGGGAGGAACCGGGTGGTCATCTGGAAGCCGAGACTGAAGGCGAACATCGCCACCGAGAGGACGAACACGTCGCCGCGGAGTGAGAGGAACTGCCGGTAGCCAGCCAGTGGCCCGGCTTCGCGGTCGCTCATTGCGTGTCTGTTCCGGGGGATTCTCCAAAACAGCACCGGAACCGGTGGTCGACGGCTGCGACCCCGGTCGACACCGGATCTCAAACCGGTCGCTGGGGTACCGAAACCACTCGATGGCGAGTGGTCGTCTCGTTGGCCCCGACCGAACTTCTAAAGGTCGGTGCGTCCCTCACTCTGAGCAATGACGATCTCGCTCGGCACCGCGAGCGCAGCCCCCGGTGAGTCAGCCATCGGTCGGCTCGCCGTCGGTGAAACCCGCGACGGAAGCAATGTCGGACTCCCGGTGGCTGTAATCAACGGTGTCGACGACGGCAAACGCCTCTATCTCCAGGCCGTCAGCGACGGCGACGAACTCAATGGGTTAGGTGTAATCCGCCGGGTCGTCCCCCAACTTGATCCCGCGAGGCTGTCGGGCTCGATCCTCGTCGTCGGCATTGTCAACTATCACGGCTTTCAGGTGGCCGAACACCGCAACCCGATCGACGACCGGAAACTGAACCGGACGTTCCCCGGCGACCACACCGGCAGCTCCAGCGAGCGCATCTCCGCGGCGGTGTTCGACGCCGCCAAAACCGCCGATCTCATTTTGGATCTCCACCAGGGTTCGACCAGTCGGATGATCGACGAGGTCCGGGTTCGGTGTGGCCGCCGACACAGCCTCCACAGCGAGTGTCTCCAGCTGGCGAAGGTCTTCGACTGCGGCTACGTCCTCGACCAGAAAGGGCCGGATGGCCAACTCGCCCGGGTCGCCCCCGACGAGGGGATTCCGACGATCGACCCCGAACTCGGCGGCGCGGTCGGCTTCGGCGAAGAGAGCATCCAGCAGGGTGTCGAGGGTGTGTTCAACGTACTCAGACACTACGGCTTCCTGGACGGCGAGGTTTCGACGAGCCGCCAGACGCGGGCCAAACGGTTCGACCAGTTCGGCGCACCGGTCGGCGGCATCGTCGACTACCGGGCCGACCTCGGCGCGCGGGTCTCGGCCGGAGAGCCGCTGTTCGAGATAACGGACGCCTTCGGCCAGTCCAAGGCCACTGTCGAGGCCGACAACGACGGGATCTTCTGGCGCTCCCGACGGCTGCCCCAGGTCGCCGCCGGCGAGTACGTCTGTTCGGTCGGTACTAACGTCGACAGCTACTGACGCCACGCCGGTCGCTGCCAGCCGTCAACGCTCGGGGTGGATGTGCGCGTCGAACCCGCCCCGAACGAGGGGTTTAGCGATGTGTCGACGGGCGACCGGTGGCACCTCGTACCACCCTCTCTCAAGATCTCGGTCGACCTCGCGGCTGACTTTTCCCGGCCTGCTCGTTCCACAGTCCCGACACCGGTAGCCCTGATTCCGACCGGCCGACTTCATGCGCCGCCCGCAGTCGGGACAGGTCGGTGTCACCTGCTCGATCCGGTTCAGTTCTCGCACGGCGAACTTTTCGAGCTTAATCGTCCCGTCGCTGTACTCGCCGCAGACGGTCAGCCGGTCGCCGACACGCAGCCCACGGACCCGGTCGCGGAACCGTTTTGTCGGCTCGAAGGCCACGCAGTCGATCGTCTCGGCGGGGGGCTCGTCTGTTGTTGCGTCCGACTCGTCGGCCGCGGCCAGTTTAAAAAAGACGTGGCCGCCTTGCCGCGTTTCGGGATCAGTAGCGACGATGCCGTCGACCCGGTAGCCCGCTCCCTCACGGAGCGAGCCGACCGCTCCGGCGGCGAGATGCTGGTCTGTTCCCTGGTTCGTCACGAAGGTAGACTGGCGGTCGACCGGTTCGGTACCGTCGGCGGCCGCGATGTCGGTGGCGACCTGCCGAGTCATTTCGGGTTCATCGCCCCGAATCCCATAGCAGATCGGTCCTGGTGCGTTGGGGACACAGACCGCTTCCGCGGCCTCGCGGTCGACGGTGTCCCACACCTCGGGATACCCCACCTCGGCGGCCGCGAAGACGGCCTCGGTGTCGACTGCACGGGGCGTCCCACAGCGGTCGAACTCCCGATAGGCGATCGTCTCGTAGGTCCACTCCTGGAAGGCTGCCCACGCACCGACTGCGGCCAGCGCGCCGATCCGCCCCCGCCCGCTGACATCGCAGCCCACACCGGCCCAGCCACGGTGGTGATAGCCCGCGTCGTCGATCACGTCGACCGCATTTTCAAGTGGGATTCGGTGACGGATCGCTCGCTGGGCGTGGTCGACCACCTGCTCGGGGACGGTTTCGGGACTGCCGGGGGCGACGACCACTCCTGGACTCGTTCGGCTGTCGGCGTCGATCGCCAGCGATTCGAGGTTCTCGCAGGCCACCTCGAAGGCCCGGTCGGCGTCGAGATCGGTGTGGAGCGCGAGGGCGGCATTCCCACGTGTTTTGTGTTTCACTGCGGGGTTGAGTCGCACGAGGAGGCGGCGGTCGACGCTCGTGCCTCTCTCCTCGATGGCCTCAGCGAGCCGCGCGGCGAGGTAGGTCGTACACATCCCCTCGCTGCGGGAGTCGGTATCGTCGAGGCCGATGACTGTCATCGCTCGGGGTAGCCGACCGGTGGAAAAACCGCTTTCGGCTCCGACCGTCTATATAAAACTCCGGATCGACGTCAGCGGGTAATCCAGTGACGCAAGCCCGACGGGCCGTTTCGCCGACGCAACACATATATGTCGCAAATCGCCTAGATTCGGTTATGTCACGAACAGCACTGGTCGGCAACATCACCGCAATGCTGGAGGATGCGGGGTTCCTCGTCAGCGAGCGGTGTTCGGTCCGACCCAAGAGTTTCGACCTTGCGGCTCGCCGCGGCGAGGACCTCGTACTCTTGAAAATCCTCGGCAATATCGACGCCTTCACCGGTGAAACGGGTGCCGAGCTCCGACGGCTGGGCGACTATCTGTCGGCGACGCCGCTGGTGATCGGCCTGCGGACGCGCAACGAGGATCTCGAACCCGGCGTCGTCTACTTCCGCCACGGGGTGCCGGTGTTCAACCCTGACACCGCCTACGACCTGTTCATCGAGGAGGTACCGCCGCTGATTTATGCGGCTCCTGGTGGTCTGTACGTCAGCATCGACGGCGATCTGATCGCCGACGAACGGGAGGACCGCGGCTGGAGTCTGGGTCGACTCGCCACCGAACTCGGTGTCTCTCGCCGAACAGTGTCCAAATACGAAGACGGGATGAACGCCTCCATCGAGGTGGCGATCAAGCTCGAAGAGCTGTTCAACGAGCCGTTTTCGAACCCCGTCTCCGTCTTCGACGGGGCCGAAGACGTCCGCGACACCGACCCCATACCCGAAGGGCCGGACGTCGACCCCGACGACGAGGACGTGTTGACCCGGCTCACGAACGCCGGTTTCGATGTCCACCCCACCAACCGCTCGCCGTTTAAAGCCGTCAGCGAGGATAGTGACTCCCGCGAGCGTACCGTGCTGACGGGCCACTCGCCGTTTACGCCGAGTGCCGAAAAACGCGCCCGACTGATGAGTTCGATCGGTCGCGTCACCGAGACGCGGTCGATCTACTTCACGACCGACCGGGTCAAACGGGAGTCGGTCGAAGGGACGGCCATCGTCTCGTGTGAAGAATTAGCGTCGATCGACGACCCCGACCGCATTCGGGAGCTGATCCGCGAGCGGTCGACCGAACCCGACGAATAGCATCGATCAGGCGTGATTAGGCGTAATGTTGTTCGAGGTGGGCAACGATATCGTCGCTTTCGGGCATTCCGTCGATGCCGTGTTCCTCGTCAATAAGTACCGGGACACCGGCCTGACCACTTACTTCTTGGACTTCGGTGCGCTCGCTCCGCGAACTCGGGACTTTGCGGGACTCGTAGTCGAGGTCGAGTTCGTCGAGTTTGCTCGTGACTTTCGCACAGAACGGACAGCCGGGCAGTTCGTACAGGATGAGGTTTGACATCACCCACTGTAGGGTCGCCATATAAAAGAACCCCGGGATCGGCTGTGTTCGAGTCGCACAACCGCCGGTGCTTCGATCGACGCCCGTGCCCGCTGTCGCAGCTAGTCGAACGTCGACAGCGCCCCGACCGGCGCGTCGGTCATCTCCCGGGCCCGCGACATCCCGCGGTCGCCGACCGCAATGAGCGCGAAGACGCCCGCGACGGGAGCTTCGGCCTGCCGGGCGATATCCAACAGGAGTTCCTGGGTTTCGCCCGACCGGATCAGGTCGTCGACGATCAACACTGACTCGCCGGCATCCAGCGCGCAGGCGGGCAGATAGTAGGTGAGTTCGATCCCCGAGGCGAGTCGCTGGCGGGATTCGATGAACTCCTCGACGGCGGTCTCCTTTGATTTCTTCGCATACGCGAGCCGGGCGTCGAAGTAGGAGGCCATCGCCGCCCCGATGGTGATCCCGTCGGTGGCGGCTGTGAGGACGACATCCGGTCGCTCGAAGCCGAAACTGTTGGCCGCAACGGGCGCGACGAGATCGAGGAAGGATTGATCGAAGACGACAGAGGAGTTGTCGACATAGCCCTCATCGTCGAAACTCACTCTGGCTTTAAGTTCGTCGGCCAGCGCGTCTCGTCCAATGCCCTCGACGACCTCGCGGGCACGTTCCGTCCCCGGAAGGACGTGACCGTTGACATAGCGGTTGAGATCGCCCGCCGGGAGCCCAGTAACGTCGGACAGCTCCTCGTAGGTCCGGGTCTCCTTGAGCATCCGGAGGACGGCGACCGCCTGCAGCTGGAGGGCGGCCTTCTCTGCTCTGTTCATACTTTTTTACTCACTTTTGTGCAACCATGAATACGTCGATACCCAAACGAGGTGATATAGACATTGATATGTGTATCTGATCGGTCGCCGTCCGATTGACTTTTTAAATAGGCGTCGGCGAGCTACCGCTCGCGGACGACGACGAACTCCGCGAGGTCCCGGAGGTAGGCTTTGGCGTCGGTGTCGTCGACGCCGGTCCGGTCGAGGGCTTCGAGGGCGAGTTCGGACTGCTCGCGGGCTCTCGCGTCTCCCTCCTTGGGGGTGAGGTCGGTAATCTGGACCAGCGAGGGTCGATCCATCACCTCGTCCTGGCCGGCCGGTTTACCGAGGTCGGCGGACTCGGCAGTGGCATCCAGGACGTCGTCCCGGATTTGGAAGGCCACGCCGACCCGTTCGGCGTACTCGCCGAAGGCCTCGACTGTCGACGCGTCGGCCTCCCCGGCGACCGCGCCGAGTTCGGCGGCGGCCCGGAACAGTGCACCCGTTTTTCGCCGGGCGAGTGTCATGTATTCGTCTTCCGTTGTTGGCCGGTCGACCAGTTCGGTCGCCTCGCCCTCGCCGAGTTCGACCATGGACTCGGCGACGATCCGCATGGCGCGTTCGTTCCCTAAAAAGAGGCCGAAGGCCTCGCCGAGTAGGCCGTCGCTGGCGATGATCGCAGGCCCGTAGCCATGGGCTGCCCACGCGCTGGGGGTGCCGCGACGGACCTCCGAGCGGTCGATGATATCATCGATCACCAGCGAGGCGTTGTGGACGAGTTCGATCCCGGCAGCGAAGTCGACTGCTGTCTCGGGCTCGCCGCCGAGAGCCTCACAGGCCAGCAGTGTCACGGCGGGACGGACGCGCTTTCCCCCTGCCAACACGACGCTCTCGAGCTGGTCGGCGAGCTCGTCGGGATCGGTCGACTCGATCACCGATTCGAGTCGGCTGTTTACCATCCCGACCCGACGCTCCAGATACTCCATTAGCTCCGGGTAGGGACTCTCGGCGCAAGTAGGTGACGGAACTGGCGTTCGGTCCCGCCTCCTCGCCCGGCTCTCAGCGCTCGTCGTCGTCCTCGTCGACCGGTGAGCCATCGAGGGCGTCGACATCCGGTAGCGAGATGAGGTTCTCCCGGCCGATTCGGAGCTTCGTGATCTCGTCGTCGTCGGCCATCGACGACAGCAGCTGTGAGACCTTGGCGTCGGACCACTTCGTCTCGTTCACGATGTCGGCCTGCCGCATCCGGCCGCCGTTGCGTTCGAGCAGCCGGATCACGCGTTCGTCGTCGGCCAGAAGCGAGAGGTCCTCCTCGGGCTCGCTCGGCTCGTCGGGCTCCGCGGGTGGCTCGTTGGCCCCGTCGGCTGTCTCGACGCCGCCGTTGGCATCCATTCGCGGGCCGCCGTCGACCGGCTTGTTCTGTCGGCGCAACAGCAGCGCGCCACCGACGATCGCGACCCCGATGACGACAGCGGCCGCAAGCAGTCCCCACGATGGCCCGAAGGAGGGTTCGAGCGTGATCCGAATGAGTTCCTCCGAGTCGAAGGTGTGGGGCCCCTCGACGACGACCGTGTTGTCCGAAAAGGCGACGTTCGCACTCGTGATCGCGTAGCCGCGGGGGGTCGTGACCCGGAGCTCCTGGTTCTCGCCAAGCGAGGAGAGCCACGTGCTCTCGTCGGTTGTCTTGAGTGCGTCGTTGAACACGAGCTTCTCGCCGTCCTCAGCGAGGAACTCGGTCCAGCGGAACGACAGTCGGAGGGTGCCGACGTTCCCGCGGAGACTGCTGGAGCGGTCGACCGACTCGATCGTCATCGAGCGATCGGTCTGGGCACTGGCTTGGGCGGCGAGGTTCTCATACAGCGAGACATCCAGCCCGCCGCTGGCGCTGCCCGACTCGAACTCCGTGGCGATATCGCTGAAGGCTTCGCGTTCGGCCTCGCTTGTGAGTTCGTACTCGATGGTCACGACCCAGTTGGCACTCCGATCCGACTGGAGGTTGATCGTGAACGTCGTCGACGGGCTCGATGCTGCATCGGATAGCTGTGCGGTGGTCTGATCGCTCTCGATTGCGGGGCGGATATCTCCGGCCCCGACTATGTCGCTGTCGGCCGCGAGGCTCCCACCTGGTGCTCCCATACTGGCAGCAGCAACCGGGCTGGCACCCAGTGAGAGGAGGACAATGAAGACGACTGAAAGGGCGACAGACCGCATATCAGGTTTCTCACAGTCGCTGCGGAAAACGCTTTCTATCACTCCGATTTGCCTGATAGGCGGTATCACGCCGTCGCCCGATTATGCCGCGTCGGCCCGCGTTACTCGACAAGCATCTTACGGAGCGATTCGAAGCTCCCGGTCGAACTCAGCAGCGACTGGTCGAGCTTGTCGAGGATCGCCCGCTGGTTGAGGTAGCTCGAAAAGGCGAGGATCGTCGGTGGCCAGAGGCCGATAAACAGCCCGCGAGTCTTGTTCCCCTTGAGGTAGAACTGGTGCCACGCCAACAGCACCGATGCCGCCGAGGCGATCAACGCGATATCGGCACCGCGGGCTTCGGGCATCCCCTCGCCACTCTCGCCTGTCGTTGTATCCGTGGCCTGCTCTACGGCTCCGGTCTCCGATTTCAGTAATGCCATACACCCACGATTCGGTCGCTTTCCCTATGAAAACTCTTGGCGAATGATATGAATGTCGACGTGGCGAACGTGTTAGTATGACTGCCACTGCGACGAGTCCGGCAGATCATCGGGGCCAGCAGTGACAAACGCATCCGGATCGGCACCGGTCGAGGCCGATCCTTCGAGTACGGCGGGGGTGCACCGTTCGGACAACCCCGGTACGTTATAGTGTCACAGAATAACAACGCGATGATGGCGTCGTATCCAGCCGCCTACAGTCCAACCGGCTACGGTATCCACGACGGCGAGGCGGTCGTTCGAACGCCGCAGAGAGTCAAAACGCTACAGGGCGAGCAGATCGAGGTCGTCACTGCGCTGCTCGCGGCGATGGACGGGGAGACCGCAGCGAGCGATCTCGCCGACCGAGTTCCGGGGGCAACCGTAGAGTACGTCGACCTGTTGTACGACCACGGGCTCGCCTACGACGCGGCTGCGATTCCCACCGGACTGAAAGACGCGGGCTGTCGGGGACTGCTCGAACCAGTGTTGGCCGCGCTCCCACCGGAGCGCCACCACGAGGTCCCCGAGCGCCTCGGCTCGCGGTCGGTCGCCGTCTTCGGCCATTCGAAGGTCATCTCGCCCGCCCTCTCCCGACTGCGTGCGGCTGGCGTGACCGTCGACGACGGGCCCGTGGGGGAGCCGGATCTGGTCGTCCTCAGCGAGCGGCTCGAACGCGACAGGTCCTGGACGGCGGCCAACGAGAAGTGGGCCGCCTCGGAGTCGACACTGCTCAGAACGCGGCTGACCGAGACAGGCTGGCGGCTCGGCCCGGTGTTCACGCCGAACGCCCCGGCCTGTCTGGACTGTCTCTACAGCCGTGTCGATGCGAACAGGGCGGGCGGACGCCTGTTCACTGATACGGTCGGCACCGACCCACCGCACGCACGGGCCTACGTCGACACCGTGACCGAACTCCTGTTCCGGACGCTGCTGGGGCAGGTGCCACGCTATTTGGACGACCAGTTCGTCGTGTACGATCACTACGACCAGGACGTACGGACGCCACGCGTGTTCGCACTCCCTCACTGCGAGGTGTGTGATGTTTGAGGTCGATCAGTGGGTGGTCTGCGATGTCTGAGGTCGACGGGATCACCGTCACCGACGCGGAGACGGCGGGCCACCCGCCGACCGACAGCGAGGCGAGTGTCCTCGCGCGGCTCCAGCGGATCGCCGACCCCGAGGCGGGAATTATCACGGGCATCCGGCGGGTTCCCGTACCGCCGGGCGAGCCAGCTATCGAGAGCTACGTCGTCGACCGCGAGGATTTCGCCCCACTGACTGACGGGGAGGCGATGGCACACAACGAGGGCGGCTGTGGCTTCGACCGAGAGGATGCGCTCGTTGCGACCTATGGCGAAGCCATCGAACGCTACTGTGGCTGTGTGTACCGAGCCGATGCGTTCCGGACGGCCTCCTATGCCGAACTCGACGAGCCAGCCATCGATCCGACGACGGTCGTGAACTTCTCGCCCCAACAGCGGGCGGCGATGGATGGCGTCGACAGTCTGTGTGGCGTCGTCGACGAACTGTCCTGGATCGCTGGTGAGCATCTCGTCACGGGAGCAAAAACGTCCATCCCGGCCCAGCTCGTCTACCTCTCGTATCCCACGAGTACGGAGCCATTTATTCGGAACCCGATCTCGACTGGCCTCGCAGCGGGCTCCTCGCAGGCGATGGCGATCCGCAACGCTGTCTGCGAGATCGTCGAGCGCGACGCGTTCATGATCTGGTATCTGACCGAAACCGAGCTGCCGGTCATCGATCCCGAGACGGCCCCGCCACGAATCCGGCGGCTGGTCGACCGCGTGACGGCCAACGGACTCGAACTCATCCTGTTGGACGCGACGACCGACCTCGGCGTACCGGTCGTCATCGCGGTCGTCGTCGACCGCGATCACCGTCCGGCGGTCACCGTGGCTGCCGCGAGCGGTCCCGAGGCGACGGCGGTGCTCGAAAGCGCGCTCGAAGAGGTGATTCAGACCCGGCTGTGGGGTGTTCGGCAGCTAGACCTCACGGAGCACTCCGCCGAAGCTCCTCTCGAGGAGATCACTTCCTACGCCGAGCGCGGACTGTTCTGGTCGACCCACGACCACATCGCCGACCTCGATTTCTGGATCGAGAGCAGCCGCGAGACGACCGCCGACGAGTTCGCAGCGGACGAACTCACCGGCAATGGCGTCATCGACCGACTCGCTGCGGCCGGTTACGACTGCTACGGGGTCGACGTGACGACGCGCGACATTGCTGGGCTTGGATTTACGGTCCAGCGGGTGATCGCTCCGCGGCTCCAGCCGCTGTATCTCCTGGAACGGTTGCGCTACCTCGGCGGCGACCGGCTCTTCGAGGTGCCGGTCGAGATGGGGTATCGAGAGACGCCGCCGACCGAAGCGACGCTCAACACGGTTCCACACCCCTTTCCCTGACGATGTCACGACTCCCACCACTCGACGACGCGGCGTTCGACTACCTCTACGAACTGTACCACAAGAACCTCCCGTCGCTGGTCGCCGACTCCGCGCTTGAACCGGCGTCGACCGCCCATCGCTCGACCGATGCCGCTTATAAAACCTACCGGCGAGCCGAGACCGTTCCGCTCGCCGACACCGCGGACTCACCCCTTTTGAACAGCCTCCAGCAGCGGGCGTCGTACACCGAGCCGACCGACCGGCGGCCGATTACTGCCACCGAGTTGGCGACGCTCCTGGAGTATTCGTACGGCGAACTTCGAGCGACCGAGCGGGGCGAGCCGCGCCGTCCGGTGGCCTCCGGGGGTGCGCGCTACCCGCTGGAGCTGTATCCGATCGTCGTCGACTCGCCCGACATCAAGGCCGGGATCTACCACTACAACGTCCAGGAGGGTGCGCTCGACCGGCTTCGGACGGGCGACTATGCGGACTGGATTCGGGACTCCTGGACGTGGATCGACGACGCCGACGCGGTTTCGGCGGTGGTTGTGATCACGGCACGCCCGGAGCGGTCGGCCGAGCGGTACGGCGAGATGGGGTATCTGTTCGCTGCGGTTGAAACCGGCGCGGTCATCCAGAACCTCCAGCTCGTTGCCGCCGACCTCGGAATCGGGAGCCGACCCCACAACGGCCTTGACTACCGCGCACTGCGGGAGCAACTCCGGCTGCGGAGCGACGAGTACCTCATGTCGACGGTCGCCTTCGCAGGCGTGGCTCCGAGCGAGGACGACTAATTTCGATGTACCGGTCGCAATCGGGAGGACGAAGCCGACGGACAACCCCCCAACCGTTTTAGGCGGACCTCTCGAACAGTCGAACCGAAACCATGTCACGTGGTATCAAGATTCTCAACGGGATCTCAGAGTGGATCCGCGAGTCAGTCGGCCCGGAGGCGGAGAACCGCGGCGAGAACGACGCCGATGAGCACGACGAGCGGGACGCGGAGGAAGACGAGGGGGACAACGGGTCCGACGAGCGTGACTCCCCGGTCTGCTGTTCGGCCGCGAGCAACACCGACCTGACAGTGCTCGATGAACCGTAACAACCGTCGTTAGGACGATTCCTCGGGAACGTGGCTGTGGCCGCAGTTGGGGCACTCGACCTCCTCGGCGCGGAGTTCGGCGCTCTCAGCTCTGACCTCCCGCATCACCGACGAAATGCGTTCTTCGGCGTCGAGTTCGTCGGCAACCGCGAGGTCGACACCCTCGACCTCAAGCAAGAACTTGGCGACCTCGGTGACCTCGTACATCAGGTCGTCGAGCTCTTCGGCCGTGAAGAAGCCGCTCATTGCGCCATAGAGGAACGTCGACCCTGCCTTCGTCACCTTGCCTTCGAACGACGAGCGGGCCTGGTTGACCGCCTGCGGGGTGTAGGTGTCGGTCATAAAGGGAATCAGCCGGGGCAGGTTCTCGCCGATTTTGGTCATCTCGACGCCGGTCTCGGTGCGGAAATCCGCACAGAGCCGGGCGATTGCCCACTCGCGGGCGGTGATGTAGGTCCGGTCCCGGAGGAACTCGTTGACCCGGTCGTACTGCGCGCCGTCCATTTTGGTGAACCGTTCGTACTTCCTGACATCCGACGGCACCGACTCGGTCTCTGCGTCCGTGTTAGCCGTCTTTTCGTCCGTCTCCGGTGGTGAATCAGCCGTCTCGGTGTCGGTTTCCGGCGTCGACTCGTCGGCCGGGTCGCCATCGGCGGCGTCCCCATCGGTGGCCGTCCGTTCGGCCGTCGGCGTCGCGGCGTCGTCGTCCATACCGTTGGTCCGAACGGCCGGGGCAAAAGGATTGTCGTGGCCGCGGTGGCTGGCTCCTGTGGCATCCGTCGACAGGCAACGTTTTTGAGCAGTCGCTGCAAGCCTACCGTATATGAAGGTTCTACTTGGGATCGGCGGCACCGACGGCTCGGTCGACGCACTCGACCGTACCGTCGCGCGGGCGGCCGAGGCGGGCGACGATCTCACCGTCGCGATCGTCGAAGCCGAGGGCACGGACGTGGGCCGCGAGGAGCTCGCCGAACGCGTCGAGTCCGCGGTCGCAGACACCGATCTCTCGGTCGAGGTTCGCCACGTCGAAGGCGAGCCGGGCAGCAAACTGGTCGAGATCGCCGAAACCGAGGCGTTTGACGAGATCGTCCTCGGTGGGGGAACGACCAGTCCGATGGGAAAGATCTCGCTCAATCAGATCGCCGAGTTCGTCCTCCTGAACTCGCACGTCACGGTGACCCTCGTCCGATGAACTCCGACCGCCGCTACCCCGATGCCGTTTCGGGACCGTTCGAAGTCCCGCCGATCGAGTTCGTCGACCGCGAGGACCGCGAGATCGAGATCCGTCCCTATGCCGGCTCCGACGCCGAGTTCGAGGCGCTCGTCGAGATGTACTCGGAATTCGACCCCTCCGACCGCGCCCAGGGCATCCCGCCGGGCCAGGAGTCACGCATCCGAACATGGCTCGAAAGCATCCTCTCGGAGGACTGCCTGAACGTGATCGCGTGGGACGACGGGGCCGCCGCGGGCCACTCGACGCTAGTGCCAGACGGTGAGGAGGACTACGAGCTGGCGATTTTCGTTCTCCAGGATTACCAAGAAGCCGGGATCGGCACCCACCTCATCGAATCGCTGCTCGGCCACGGGGCCGAACACGGCATCAAAAAGGTCTGGCTCACCGTCGAGCGCTGGAACCATCCCGCCGTCTCGCTGTATAAAAAGGTCGGCTTCGAGACGACCGGTGCCGAGAGTTTCGAACTCGAAATGGCGATCCGACTCCACGAAGACGACTAACCGCCACGCCCACCGTCAGACCGACAACACCGGCTGACTCGCATAGAGGAGGACGTATTCGGCGGCCTTCTCCAGGACATCGCTTTCTGCATCAGTTGCTGGTTCCCGCGGGACAACGATGAAATCCGCAGCGAGCTGTTCGGCCGTATCGAGGACGACACTGCCGGGATGAAGGGTTTTGACCTCCGTCGAAAAGCCCGCGGCGATCGACGTCGACATCTCGACGTCGGCGTCGGCCGCGATCTCGGTGACGCGGTCGCTGAAGGCCTCGGTGTCGTCGGCGACGTCGTCCTCGTCGACCGCGCCCCGATTGATCGCTCGAACGGTCGGCTCCCCGAGTACGTAGAGCGCGTGGACGGCCGCTCCATAGCTGTCGGCGATCGTGACCGCGTACTCGACGGCCGTCTCTGATTCCTCGCTTCCGTCGATCGGCACGACCACGAGGTCGACTTCGAGTTCCGCCATACGAGTGGCTTTCTCGGTGATCCCCAAAAACACTCCCCTCCCGGGTGGGATGTCGCCTTTTATGGTAGCCGCCGCCTAACGCCCGGATATGTTCGAGACGATCCTGATTGCGACCGACGGCTCCGACAGCGTCCGCCGAGCGGTCGCGGTGGCGTTGGATCTCGCCGACCGCTTCGATGCAACGGTCCATGCGCTGTCGATCGTCGACGCGGGCGAGGTCGACTCTTCGCCGGAGGCCGTCAGCGAGCAGCTCAGAACGGCACTCTCCGAGCAGGCCGACGCGGCGCTGACCTCGATCGCGGCCTCGACCGACCAGCCGGTCCAAACCGCCGTCCGGGAGGGCCGACCCGCCACCGAGATCAGCAACTACGCCCGGGAGGTCGACGCCGATATGGTCGCCACCGGCACGCGCGGTCGGCACGGCGAAAACCGATTTTTGATCGGCAGCGTCGCCGAACGCGTCGTCCGAACCTGCCCCGTCCCTGTACTAACGGTCCGTCAGCTAGAGGCCGCCGCCGAGAACTCCGAAGCCGAGGCCGCCTAACCGCAGTCTCTATCGCCGGATCGAAACACACGGGGTTTTCCCGGTCGACGCTGTGGGGTCCGTATGGACGAACAACTCATCAAAAGCGGCGACCTGCCGCTGCGTCGCCGCTCGCTGCTGCCCGGAACCGGATTCTTCTACCCTGATTCGTTGGACGAAGATCGCACCGAGGAGCGCGCAAAGGAGGCGATCGAAGGGAGCGAGGCCATCGTCGTCACCGACTCGGATGCCGACGGGCTGGGCTGTATCGCACTCATCCGTGAAATGTATGATGCCGCGCTCGACGTCGACCCATTCCTCGAGGAGATCGAGGCGCGACTCTCCGACGACGAGGCCGATTCTGATGACGCTGAGGACGATGACGCTGAGGACGATGATGACGAGGATGAAGAACCGGAACCCGAGTCGCCGGTTGCGCTGCTGGCCTCGGGGCCACATTCGCTGAGCGAATCCCTCGAATACGTCGCCGAGTACGCCGCCGAGGGCGTCGACGTCTTCGTCTGTGATATCGCACCCGACGAGTACAGCGAGATCGCCGAGCCGCTCGAAACCATCCGGGCGCTGAGCGACCGGCTCTCGTGGTACGACCACCACCAGTGGCCGGAGGCGGTCGCCGAAAGCGTCGGCGAGGCCGGTGTCGACCTCGTGGTCGGCGACTCCGACGAGGAGTGCAGCACGGATGTCGCCCTCCGCTCGCTTGACTACGCGTTCGACGAGCGGTTTACCGAACTCGCCGCGGTCACGCGGGACCACGACCTGTGGCTCAACGAGGACCCCCGGAGCAAGGACCTCGCGGACTACGCCTACTGGACAGGTGCCGAGGAGTACGCCGCAGTAGTCGGTGCCTACGGCGCGGACCTGCCCGGAGTAGTCGACGACTACATCGCCCACCGCCGCGTCGAGAAGGAGCAGTTGATCGAGTTGGCCGTCGAGCGGGCGGCCTACAAACAAATCGGCCCGTGGACAGTGGGTGTCACGTACGGCCGGTGTTCACAGAACGAGGTCGCCGACGGGCTGCAGGCCGAGGGTGCCGACGCCGCGGTCATCGTCAAACCCTCCGGCAGTGCGTCCATTCGCGGCGGCGAGGGCTTCGAGTCGGCCCATCTGGTCGCCCGACAGGTCGAGGGTGGCGGCCACCCCAAAGCGGCGGGCTGCAAACCCGACATCTACGACGATATGATGGATTACGCCTACCACTGGACGACCGAGGGCGAGACGACCAAACGCGTCATCCTGGCGGCGTTCCGACGGGTCGCCGAGGACGTGGCCGCGGATGCGGACTCCGAACAGGACACAGCCGAGACCGACACCGAGTAGTCGACTCGATATACTGCCCGTTTCGCGCCGTTAGGTGGCTTCTTCGTAGGCGTGATAGGTGAGCTGAACGCTGACGATCGTCCCGCCGCTGTCGGGGGTTTCGATGGCGAGATTACCGTCGTACATTTCGATGACCCACTTGACGAGCCAGAGGCCTAGCCCGCTGCCGTGTTGCAGTTGGCTGATCGGTTCGGCGTTCGTGATGACCTCCGTTTCGGCCTCGGGGATACCCGGGCCGTTGTCGATCACCGCGAGTTCGATCGTCGACCGATCGACCTCGCTGGCTTCGACTCGCACGTGGGTCGGCTGACTGCTGTAGCGGATCGCGTTGTCGATGAGGCTCTCGAAGACGGCTTTGAGTCGGCTGTCGGCACGGACGACCAGCGACGCTGGCAGGTCGACGACAACCTCGGGATCGTCGAACTGCCTGCTGCAGGCGGTGACAACGTTCTCGACGATTGGAACAACGTCGACCGGTTCGAGCTCCGGCGGGTTTCCGAGGACGTTTTCGACGGTCTTGGCCTCGTCGCTGAGCCGTGCGAGCTTCGTCGCTGCCTCTTTGATGACGGCCGCCGCGCGCTGGGGCTCGTCCCCCTCGGTTTCGGCTATGATCGATTCGGCCTTCCCGAGGACGACGTTGACCTCGTTGCGGAGGTTATGCCGGAGAATGCGGTGGAGGACGTCGATATGCCGCTTCCGGCGGAGTTCGTCGCTGACCTCGGTGTAGATCGCAAAGCCGTGATCGCCGGTGGTTGAGGCTCCTTGATAGATGAACGTTCGGCTGCCGTCGGCCGTGATGCCGCGGACGAACCCGACGTTCGAGAGCCCGGTCGCAGCCCGTTGGCCGAACTCGTTGGTTTTCTGTTGTTCGGTTATCGGCACGATGAAGTCGTTCAACGAACGCCCCTCGATTGCCGCGGCCTCGTAGCCGAACACGTCGGTGAACGTCCGGTTGACGTCGACGATGATCGGCGTCCCGTCGTCGAGGACGAACTCGACGACCGCATCCTCGATCTGATCGAACAACTGCCTGGATCGGTCTTCGGCTGTTATCTCTGGATTCATTGGTGGCGAGGTTCGACAGCAGCTATCCTGGACACGCCGAGCGAGTGCTCTCTCCCCACACGATCTGCCCTCGACACGTGTGTTTCCGATTCATGTCTGGAATACGTATTGAACACTGGGAACAAAAAACTGCATTATTATCACAATTCAAGATAGAGTCTCGAAATTATATGGCCTAATATCCGTTTTAGCACACTATTCGGTCGGGCTCGCTTCCCGCTGCTGGTCGACGGGACCCGAAGTCGCCGACTGGGGCGGGTCGCTCTGTTGCCCCAACCGGGCGACGAGCTGGCCGCCGCGGCCGATGCTGTTCGAGCAACCCTCGGCGACGGGGACCGTCGACGCCTGTAGCATCGTCAACGCCAAGGCGGGCAACTGCGCCGAGGACTGCGGCTTCTGTGCCCAGTCGGCGCATTTCGACACCGGGATCGACACCCACAGCCTGCTCGATCCCGAGGCCATCCTGGAGGCTGCCACACGCGCTGAGCGCGACGGGGCCCAGTGGTTCGGGATCGTGGTTGCCGAGAAGGGCGTCAGCAAGGACACGCGACCGACGAGTGGGCGAACGTCTTGGAGGCTGTCCGGCTCGTTCGGGACGAAACCGACGTGGAGGTCGACGCCTCCTTCGGCCTCCTGACGCAGGAGGAGGCCGACATCCTCGCGGCGGAGGGACTCAACCACTACAATCATAACATCGAGACCTCGCCGCGGTACTTCTCGGAGATCGTTTCCACTCACCCTTCAAGGATCGGCTCAAAACCCTCCGCCGGGCCAAAAACGCCGGAATGGATCTCTGTGCGGACGTCATTCTCGGAATGGACGAGACGCCAGCCGACCGTGTTGACGCCGCCCTCGAACTCCGGAAAATCGGCGTTTCGTCACTCCCGGTCAACATTTTAAATCCGGTCGCGGGAACTCAGCTCGGTGACCGCGAGACAGCCGCGATCTCGAAGACCGATCTGATCAAAACAGTCGCCGTCTATCGACTGCTCCATCCGACCGCACGCGTCCGACTCACCGGCAGTCGGGAGGTCAACCTCGCCGCCGACGAACAGCACTGGCCCTTCGAGGCGGGTGCCGACGGCCTGCTAACCGGCGACTACCTCACGACCGGCGGCCAGTCGGCGTCGACGGATCTGGCGGTCATCGAGCAGGCCGGACTCCGGTCAAACATGGAGGCCAACGAGTTCGATCCCGAGGCCGTCACGGCTCGCAACGAACGCTCGGAGGCGCGCGTCAACGAGTGACGACGGGTGGGACTGGGCGTTTTCCTCGCGGGCCGAAACACGACTCTCACAACTGCAGCGCGAAACCCAACAGCTGATCATCGACAAACTGGACGAGGTAGTGTGATCGAATCTATACGTAACGAGAGAAGAGTTACTATCTATACTATCTGCCCTCAAAAATGGTCATCATGTGGTGGTTTATTTTTCTTCTTGGAATGTTTTGTATGGAAATGAAATCACTGCAACAAGTACAGCAAGCATAAATACACTACCTGCTACTATGACTGAATACACGTCTAATAAATGTATGATGACGGATGCAATTAATAGATACAATGCGATGTGTGATCCGATATAGTTCTTGTCGGTTTTGAGTGAATGGTCGATTTGACCAGATCTATGAGGGTTGTGAAGGTTTTGTTGTGATCTTTCCTCTTGTTCTTCCTGTTTATCGTCACTCATACTGTTTCTACTGTTCTCCAAACCCTACACTAAGACTGTCCGAAGCCGGGATGAATGCCAGCGTCGAAACGTGGAGGAGCTACCGACGTGACAGAGGGAACCCATACGTGATCTCTACAACCCACAGATAAATTCTTTCTCGTACTACCAATGTCGCCTAATCGGTAACCGATTTGCGCTCGCAGTCCTGTAACCTACTGTCGACTGCCAGCCAGCCACTTCTGACTGAAATTCACGCCACAGGAACAGTGCGCGTAGGCGTGAATCACGTCGCCCTCCTCGTACATCCCTCCGACCTCCTCGTTTTGGGCCTCGGCGAACGAGAGGACGAACTCGATGTTGTGGTCGCTGTCGTCACCATCGTCATCCGGGCAGACGCCGCCAGCGAGCGTCGAATCGATCTCGCCGTCCTGGCCCATTGCCTCCTTGGCGAACTCCATCGCGCCGATGCCGGTCGCCTGCTGGAAGGCGTTGCGTCCTGCCTCACCGGGAACTACGAGGACGATACCGGTGTCGACTTCCGTGCCTGCGCTCCCGAGGTTGTGGTCGTCGCCCAGTTGGCTCTCGTCGATGTGGATCGCCACGTCGTCGAGTCGTTCGCCCGCGAGAAACTGCTCCAGTTTGTCCATACCTCGCCTCCGGTCGCCATCCCTATATGAACTCTCACTTCGGGACGGTAGCTACCGCCTACTGGTCGGTATCGATCGCCTACTCGTCGAGGTTCTCGGCGATCGACGACAGCGAGGAGCGTGGCCCCTGTGTGACCGTATAGATCGCCCGCTCGCCCGGCGCGCGGAGGCCGTACTGCTCGCCCGCGACGACCGTATCGAACTCGACGCTGTTGCCCGATTCGCGGTCGAGTTCGCGGAGCCACTCGGCGAGTCGGTTCTCACCCTCGCCGGTCGACCGGGCCAGCCGTTTGTTGTCGTAGGCCCCGCGGATCAGGAGGCCCCGTGTATCTTCGGCGACGACGGCGTGGTACTCCGTGTCGTCGAAGACGATCCGCACTGCGTCGCCAGCCGCAAGCTCGTCGCTGGCGGCGTCGGGGAGTCGAACACCCTGTCGGCGTGCGCTGCCGAGTCGGACGAGTTCGGCGCGGGAAGTGTCGACGGCCTCGCTGTCGCTGGGGAGTCGGTTGCTCATGAGAAAACTGAACCCGTGAGTTACTCGTCGTCGTCGCTCTCGCCGAGGATCTCGGCGACGCCCTCATCGCTGTCGGTGACTTTGGCGTTGATTTGGGCGGTCTCGTCGGAGACCTTGCGGCCGCGGACCGTGATCCGTTTCCGCTCGCCGTCGCGGCTCGGCTCGAAGCCGACGCCACCGTCGAGCAGCATCTCTTTGATGTTGGAGCCGGGGACGTTCTCACGCATCGGGCGACCGGTTTCGTCGGAGCCACCGGTGATTTCGAGGGTGTAGCCGTCGAGTCCGACAGCGCCACCGTCGACTTCCTCGCCGATGTCTCGGCCGACGAATCGGTTTGCGTCCTGTCCGTCCACGTCCTGCTGGTAGGTCGACCCGTCTTCGGGGTCGGCGACGACGACTGTGAAATCTGCCATACGTGGTCTCTCTCGATGGGCAATAAAAAGCACGTCGAAAGCAGGCTCGGTTTTGTGCGGCGCTCGATGGCGACGGTCTCGCTGTCGACTACGAGTCGGGGTCGGCCTTGCTGTGACTACGAGGCAGGGTCTGCCTCGCTGTCGACCAACAGTCGCCCGACGAGCGGCTCGATCGGCCGTGTGAGTGTCTCGACCTCGTAGGCGTACTCGCCGCCTGCGAGTTCGTCAACGACGAGCGTCTCAACCCCGCCAGCGTGAACGGTGACGCCACGGTTATCGGCTGCGAGCCGTTCGCCGTCGCCGTCGGCGGTACTGATCGAGAGACTGTACGGGATCGGCGTCGGGTTCTGGAGCGTCACCCGTATGCTGTCGCCTTCGTATGCCCGGAAGGAGACGCCACTGCGTGCGGCCCGCGCGCCGTCGACGCGCCACGCCGAGTTGCCGACCGAGTTGCCGTCGGCCTGATTGAAATCCCCGACGACGCGCTCGTAGGCTCCGAGTCGGAGCGTCACCCGGCCGTCGCGTTCGGTCAGATCGACCTGACTGACGACCTCCTTGGTCCGGCTGCCGCTGCCGCCGTCGGAGCCGTCACCACCGTCGCTGCCCGGATCGTCGGCCAGTTCTGCCGACTGGACGGTCGATTCGTCGTCGTTGCTGTCGTCGTTTAGGTAGCTGATCGCGTCCGCGCCATCGGTCTGTGCCGTCGTCACCCCGGTAATTCCGGCGACCCCGACGATCGCGCCTCGTATCAGTGCCCGTCTGGATGTCTCTGTCTGCCCGGTAATGGTGTCTAAGAGATCCATCTGTCGCCCACTTAGTGACCGGTGTGTAACCCCCGTCGGCAGTTCCCAACTGCTGGGAAACGCCCCTTGTGATTATATATAACTCCGGCTCGGCCGTCGTCGACCCGACGCAGGCCGCTCCCACGAACGATCACGACCCACAGTTATTCACAATCACAACCCATAGGTCATCGTACTGTTTCGGGTCCGGTATGGAACTCGGCGTTATCGGACTTGGACGGATGGGACGGATCGTCGTCGACCGAACCCTTGCAGCGGGCCACGACGTGGTCGCCTTCGATCTCGACGACGACGCGGTCGAATCGGCGGCTGAGGCGGGCGCGACGCCCGCCGATTCGATCGCTGATCTGGCCGCGGAACTCGGTGACGACAAACGTATCTGGCTGATGGTGCCCGCGGGGAAGGCGGTCGACGCCACCCTCGACGATCTCGATCCCCATCTCAGCGACGAGGACGTAGTGGTCGACGGCGGCAACTCGCATTTCGAGCGGTCGGTCGACCGGGCCGAAGCCTGTGCGGCGGCGTATCTCGACTGTGGGACCAGCGGCGGGCCCGCAAGCGCGGAGGAAGGGTTTTCGCTGATGGTCGGCGGCCCGCAGTGGGCCTACGACGAACTCGTGCCTGTCTTCGATGCGGTCGCCACGGGACCGGATGGCCACGGACATATGGGACCGTCGGGGGCGGGCCACTACGTGAAGATGGTCCACAACGGCGTCGAGTACGCGCTGATGCAGGCCTACGGCGAAGGGTTCGAGCTGCTGGCCGACGGTCGATACGATCTGGACCTCGAAACTGTCGCGCGCACGTGGAACAACGGCGCGGTCATTCGCTCTTGGCTCCTGGAACTCTGTGAAGAAGCCTTCGTCGAAGAGGCCACCGGGGACGACGCTCTCGGCAACGTCGAGGACTACATCGCCGGTGGCTCGACCGGGACCTGGACCGTCCAGGAGTCCCTCGAACAGGAGGTTCCGGTCCCCCTCATTTATCAGGCACTCGCCGAGCGATTCGACAGCCGGAACGAAGGCCGCTTTTCCCGGCGGCTGGCGAATCGACTCCGCTACGGCTTCGGTCGACACGAGGTCGCCCGACAGGACGACTGACCCGGCACCGCCGCGGTCGACCCGACCTCCGCAGTCTCGTAACCTAATTAAACCCCGATTTCGTACGCCAACACATGGTTGACCTAGTGGCGTTCAGTATCGCAGCGGGTGTGGTATCCGTCATCGTCGTGCTCCACTTCCTCGACGGCACCGGCTGGCAGGCCAACGCCGACATCTCTCAGGAGGTCCTCGACCGGCGAGCGGCGACCGTCCCCGAGACGAGTTTCCCCGAGCCGATGAACCGCGCGGTCGGCGGCGGTGGCGGCGCGGTCGCCGCCGTCGGTGAGGGTGCCGGTGAAGAGGGTGCCGAACTCGAAGAGGCCGAGGAGGAATCACAGAGTCCGGCCGATATGCCGGAAGACGAGGTCGAATACTTCGACATCGAACTCGAAAAGGAAGGCGAGACCATCGAGGTCGCCAGCAACGAAACGATCCTCGACACGGCCGAAGACGAAGGCTTCGATCTCCCGTATGCCTGCAGGCAGGGTCAGTGTGTCTCCTGTGCGGCGCATACCCCTGATGGTCCGGCCGAAGACCACGTGATCCACTACGAGCAGGAAACGTTCACGGAAGAAGAAATGGACGAGGGCTACATGTTGACCTGTGTCGCCTACCCGATCGACGACTTCACGCTCGAAACCAACGAAGCACCGTAGCCGACGCGGCTGATCGCCACGCTGTTTTCCACCCGATTTTCGCCACGGTATTTATATTTCGTCCGCTCGCTCTCGCACGTTTTCGATCCGATCGGCTATCGACGGATGCTGTGTCAGCAGACTGTACAGCAGCCCGGTGTCCTGCCGTGCGTCGTTGGCCTCCGTGAGCAATTCAAGCGTGGGAGACGGTTCTCGGGGCGGATCAGTGGCGCACAGCCCAGTACGTCGCTGCTGTTGTTTTCGACGTCGCTGCAGTCTTCGGCGCTGTCGACGTAGGCTAGGATGATATCGCCGCCCTCCTCGACGCGCTCGAAGTCGATATCGAAGCCAGCGTACTGGTTGCTCTCGGCGGCCCAGAAATCGAGCACTTCGGTCGCGTTTGCCTCGACATCGTGGTCGGTCGTCCCCCGATCCTCGACGCGAACGGCGACCGCCGAGTCGGCGAACGGATGACGACCGTCCGAGCCGACCCCCGGTAGATCGACTGCGGTACAGCCAGCCAAACAGCCGAGACAGCCCGTCGAAGCGGCGAGCAACTGGCGTCGGTCCATCGTAATTTCTTCGAGACACGACAGTATACCTCTTGTGACAATCCGGATCGCGGCTATCAATCGATCAGGCTCGCGGGGTTTGTCGCACCGGGCGCACAACCGCATAAGGACTTATATCACACCCGTAGAACGAACACCAATGACGGACTCACTTCGGTCGACGCTCGAAGAACTCCCGCCGAGCGCGAAACTCGTCTACAAAACCCTCGAATACGAGGGGCCGCTGACGCAGGGCCAGCTCGCCGAGCAGTCGCTGTTGCCCGCTCGCACCGTTCGGTATGCGCTCTCGACGCTCGAAGACGAGGGCGTCGTCACCGAAGAACTGTATATCCAGGATGCCCGAAAGCGGCTCTACTCGCTTGCGGCCGACCAGTCAGACGACGCCGAAGAATCCGGCCGGTTCGAACCGTCCGTGTCGGCGGTGAACTGAGCCCTTCTGTCCGAACTGATAGCCATGACAAACCGTTTTATCCCGTAACCCGATGGCTCTATCAATGGAACTCGTTTCTGTCGCTGCGCTTGCCGACAACCGTGTAATCGGCGACGATGGCGAACTCCCGTGGCCGTCGATTCCGGCCGACAAACAGCAGTACCGCGAGCGGATCGCCGCCGATCCCGTGGTCCTCGGGCGGCGTACCTTCGACTCGATGCGCGAGGACCTGCCGGGGAGCCACCAGATCGTCCTCAGCCGGAGCCACGATGCCTTCGATGTCGACTCCGCCCACCATGCCGGAGGTGTTGAGGAGGCAATCGAAATCGCCGAGAGCCTCGACGCCGAGCGGGCTTACGTGATCGGCGGTGGTGGGATCTACCGGCTCTTTCAGCCCCACGTCGACCGCATGGTGCTGAGTCGCGTCCACGGCTCCTACGAGGGCGATACCTACTATCCGGAGTGGGACGAACAGGTGTGGGAACTGGCCGACGAGACGGCGTACGATCGCTTTACGCTCCAGGAGAGGGTTCGCGCCGACACCGGAGAGGACCGCGACCAATGACTGACCGAGATCCGATCGTGTATCCAAACGCCGACACCGATAACCGCCAGCCCGACGCCGTCTCCCGCCGCCGACTGCTGGCGGGGTCGACGGCCGCTGGCGTCGCCGCGACCGCTGGCTGTCTCGGCGGCGAGGGCGAGGCGTCAGCCGACGGCGCGACGGTGTTCGTTTTTAATACCGGCGACGGGACGGTCAGCCTCATCGACCCCGAGACAGACGAGGTCGTCGGCAGCCAGCATCTCGGCCTCTCGGCGTCGTTTCCGTCGAACCAGTACACCCCGAAGCTGACGACAGCCGCCAGTGACACGCTGTGGCTCAACGTCGACCGCGGCGTTCGCGGGCTGACGGTCGGCTCACTTGCTGAGACCACGAGTTTCGAAACCGGCTCGGGAGCCAACTGGCTCGAACAGACGCCCGACGGCCAACACCTCGTGGTCAGCGCCCGCGAGCCGACCCACACGCTGTTCCGGTTGGATGCCGACCCCGACTCCGAGACGTTTGGCGAGCAAACCGGCGTGATCGACCGCACGCCGGAGGGTGGCCGCGGCGACAACGAGGGGCCCGGCCCCTGCGACGTGACGATCCACCCCGACGGCCAGTACGCCTACGTGCCGGATCTGTTCGGCGACACGCTGACTGTGGTCGACATCCCGGCCTTCGAGATTGAAACCCAGATCGATGTCGACCCGGTCGGCGACGCCCCCGCCGAGCCGTGGATGGGGACGGTTTCGTGGGACGGCTCCCGGCTGCTGGTCGAACACAACGAGGGCGAGACCGGTAGTGAAAGCATCTGGGATACGAGCGATCCGGCCAACCCCGAGCCAATCGCCCGGCTGACCGTCGACGACGGGTTCGGCGAGGGGGCGCTCACCAGCGAGATCGGTCCCGACTCCGAGGCGGGCTACGTCTTCACACCCGGGACGAACGACGTGACTGTGGTCGACCTGCTGGCTGGCGAGGTCATAGACCGGCTCGACGTCGGCGGCTCGGCGTTCGTCGGTACGTGGGGGCCCGCCCGCGAGTCGCTCTACGTCCCGGTCCAGACGGCCAACGAGGTGGCGGTGATCGATCATGCCAGCCGCGAGGTCTCAACCACGATCGCGGTCGGCGACAGCCCCTACGGCGCGACGGCGGCGATGGTGCGGCCGGAGACTGACGACACCGACGCGCTGGTGTCGACACTGGCCCAGTTGGGTATGTTCGCGGCCACGACCGAGACGACCTACTGTATCGGTGAGTGTGCCTGTGGCCACCGATTAGAAAACGACTAACTTCTGCTGTTGCCGGAATCATCCCGTTGACAGTCATAGTCGGCGAGCGAGTCACCGCTTGGCTGTGCCGTCGTTCGTATCGATCAGGTTGTCGAGATTCCCTAGTGTGAGGTCGGTTCCCTTGCTTTCGCCGGGGGTACGCTCCGGGTTCGTGGCTCCGGTGTCCGTCTCTTTTATTAACTCCGGTTGTGAAACGTTCTCTATCACTGAGTACTCTGCGAATGAAGATCAAATATCGGTTTCTGCTGGTGTTTGTGCTGGTGACAGTGATCACCGCAGCGGTACTCGTCGGCACCTTCGACAGCTATCGAAACGACCTTCGCGCCGATGTCACTGAGACGACCGACCAGGAGGCCCAGACGGCCGTCGCGGTGCTCGACAGTCGGCTTTCGGACCAACGACAGAGTGTCGAAACCGTCGCCACGAACTCCGCACTCCAAGCTCACGGTGATCCCCGACAGGAGGCCGCACTGTCGGCGTTCGTCTCCGAGTCGACGTTCAGCGGTGTCTCCGTCCTCGACGCCGACGGGCGGATGGTCGCGATCGCGGGCGTCGACAACGAGAGCCGTGACGCGGTGATCGACGAGTCGTTTACCGACCGCCGCTACGTCCGGCGCGCGCTGGCTGGCGAGACCTACATTAGCGATCCGTTTCTGGCCGACACCGGCAACCAGGTCGTCGTCATCAGTACGCCACTCCGCAACGACAGCGGCGACGTTGTCGGCGCGATCTCGGCATCCTACGATCTCACCGAGACAGCACTGTTCGGTCCGCTCGAAACCACCCGCGACGAGATCGGGCTGACCGTCACCGCCGACGGAACCGTGCTCCACTCGACGGCCGAGGGGTTCGGTGAGAGTGCCACCGCTAGCGGATCGCTGTCGACGACCGACTGGGTCGTGACGAGCCACTACGACGCGGCGGCGATCGACGCGGAGCTTCGGCAGTTGGCGGCGCTCCATCTTCTCGTGTCGGTCCTCCTCATCGGCACGATTACCGGCTTCGGTATCTGGATCTACCAATCGGAGATCCGCCACACTGAGCGGCTCAATCGCCGGATCGACAACCTCGAATCCCGCACCTACGACGACGACATCGAGTTCGACGGCTCGACCGAGTGGCGGGCGATCGGCAACGCCCTCGACCGGCTCTCGACGACGCTGGCCCGCCGAGAGCAGATGCTGCTCGTCCTCAACCGCTTTTTGCGGCACAACCTCCGCAACGATCTCAACGTCGCGGTCGGGCATGCTGCTGACATCAAACGAGAGGTGACCGGCGAGGACGAACAGCGGCGCGCCGAGACGATGGAGTCGGCGATCGACAGCGTCCTCTCGACCGCCGATCGGGTTCGGCTGACCGAGCGGCTGATCGACCCCGCCGCCACCGACGACCGGCCGGTCGACCTCGTGGGACTGCTGACCGACCGGATCGAGGAGACGACCGCCGACTGTCCAGCGCTGACGGTCACGCTCGATGCCCCCGAGCAGGTGTGGGTTCGCGGCGGCGAGACGCTCTCGTTCGCCATCGAGGAACTCCTTGCCAACGTCGCCGCCCACAGCAAACCGAACCCGGTCGCCCGGATCTCTGTGACGCCGACCGGAAAGTACGTCACCGTCCGGGTCGCCGACAACGGCCCCGGTATTCACCCCGACGAGGCCGCCGTCATCACCGGCGACCAGGAGATCACGCCGCTCCAGCACAGCAGCGGGCTGGGGCTGTGGCTCGTCAACTGGATCGTTCGTCGACACGACGGCCAACTCAGTATTCCCGAGACCGACGACGGGACGACGGTCGTCATCACGCTCCCGCGGGACGACCGCGACGAGACCGGATAAAAGGCGTCAGCCGAACAGTTGGCGCGCGCTGTCGACGGCCCCGACCAGCGCGTCGATCTCTTCGCGCGTGTTATAGATATAGAACGAGGCTCGCGCGGAGGCCGCGGTGCCGAGGGTATCGTGAAGCGGCTGGGTACAGTGGTCGCCAGCGCGGATCGCCACCGCGTAGTCGTTGAGAATACTCGAAAGGTCGTGGGCGTGGACGCCGTCGACGTTGAACGCCACGAGACCGCCGCGGTCGTCGCCCGGCGGGCCGTAGACTTCGACGTCGTCGTGTTCGGTGAGTTGGTCGTAGGCGTACTCCGCGAGCAGCTCCTCGTGGGCCTGGACGTTTGCCATCCCGATCTCGTCGAGATAATCGATCGCGGCATGGAGGCCGATCGCCTGGGCGATGTTCGGCGTTCCGGCCTCGAACTTCCACGGGAGATCCTCCCACGTCGACTCCTCGTAGGTGACCTTCCGGATCATATCGCCACCGTAGAGGTACGGCTGCATCGATTCGAGGATTTCTTCCTTGCCGTAGAGGACACCGATTCCCGTCGGGCCGAGCATCTTGTGGCCCGAGAAGGCATAGAAGTCCGCATCGATAGCCTCGACGTCGACCGGACGGGTAGGCACTGCCTGAGCCCCGTCGACGAAGGAGTAGGCACCGACGTCGTGGGCCATCTCGGTGATCTCCGAGACCGGATTCACTGTGCCGAGGGTGTTCGAGACGTGGACCAGCGACACCATTTCGGTCGAGTCGTCGATCAATTCGGCGGCGTGGTCCATGTCGAGTCGCCCCTCGTCGTCGACCTCGATAAACCGGATTTCGGCTCCCGTGCGCTTGCAGATCTGCTGCCATGTCACCAGCGAGGCGTGGTGTTCCATCTGGGTGGTGACGACCGAATCGCCCGGTCCGAGTTCTTCGAGGCCCCACGCGTAGGCGACGAGGTTCATCGACTCGGTGGTGTTTTTGGTGAAGACGATCTCCTCGCGGCCCTCGGCGTTGATGAACTCCGCCACGCGGTCGTGGGCCTCCTCGTAGGCCACGGAGGCCTCCTGGCTGAGTTGGTGAATTCCGCGGTGGACGTTGGCGTTGTAGCCGTAGTAGTAGTCGACTAACGTTTCGACGACCTGTTTCGGTGTCTGGCTCGTCGCGCCGTTGTCGAGGTACACCAGCGGCTCGGTGTCCGCGTCGCTCTCGCCGGGTGTGGTCACGTCACCGCCGACCTTGCGGTCGAGGATCGGGAAATCCGCCCGAATCGCCTCGACATCGATCGGATAGCTCTCCTGCGTACTCATTGTGTTTTCTTAGGAACGCCGGGGGTAACACGTCTTCGGTCTCATGGGCGTGGTGTAATTGAATCCAGTTTCAACTGAAGGGAAATGGGATTGTTTGTGGGTGGTAGCCGTAGGCTACTGCGGGCTCACCGGGGTCGACAGGAGGACCGATCGTGGCGGTCGAGACAACCCTCATAAACGGTTTCCAGCCGCGTCGTTACATCCAGAGCAGTTGGGCGTGGCGCGTGCCGTCGACATCGAGGACGCGGTCCTCGTCGACGATGCCGGCCTCGATGGCGACCGAGACCGCCCGCTCGCCGACGATGTTGGCGACATCAGCCCGCGTGAGCCCGTCGACGACCGCCGCGTCGTCGGCGTCGACGGCCTCCTCGCCGCCGTAGAAATCCTCGGTGACTTCCAGGTGTACGGGATCGTCGACATAGGTTTCGCCGAGACACGCCTCGTCACAGACCGAGACGAGCAGGCCTTCGGGCGTCTCGCGCTCACGAAGGAGCATTTAGAACTCCTCGGTGAGCTCTTCTTCGGCCGCTGCCCGGATCTCGTCGGCCTGTTCGATCGCCTCCTGAGCGGCCTCCTCCTCGCCGAGTTCTTCGAGCGCCATGGCTTTCTCTTCGAGAATGTCGGCGTTCCGCATCCCGAGGCGGAGGGCGTTGTCGAAGGCGTCGACGGCGTCCTCATATAGGCCGCGCTCCGAGAGGAAGAATCCGCGATTGTACCACGCCTGCGGGAACCGTGGGTCGATCTCGACGGCCCGCTCGGCGTGTTCGAGTGCCTCCTCGGTCCGACCGTACTCCCACATCGCGTAGGCGAGATTGGTCTCGGCGCTGGCAGCGTGTTCCGAGTCGTCGTCGATCCGGAGGGCCTCCTGGTAGGCTCCGATCGCCGCGTCGTACTCTTCGAGCTGGGCGTGAGCTGCCCCCTTGTTGACTCGGGCCTCTTGGGCCTCCAGGGAGTCCTCGTCGGCGAACTGCGCGGCGCGCTCGAACGTTTCGGTCGCCTCTTCGTAGCGGTTGATACCCATATACGAGAGTCCGACATCGATCAGTTCCTCGACCTCGACTTCGTCCGACGAGATATTCCGCTCGTCGAGAATATCGGCCAGCGCGTGTGCGTTGACCGGGTCGATCTGGGTTCCGTCGCCCGACAACTGTTCAGGATCGAGCGTGAACTCCTCGTACTCCTCGTCGACCCCTTGGCCCTCGGAGAACTCGTGAGATCGCCGTTCTGGCTCGTCTGTCATAGGGGAGTTTGGCAGCCATCTCGGGTAAGGGTTACGTCGGCAGCCGTGGACATCAGCGGACTGTCGTGACCGGAACCGGTGACCGACGGAACACTTTCCGTGCGACGTTGCCGATCAGGAACCCGCGGGCGATATCTTCGCTGTGCTTGCCGTGGCTTCCCATGACAACCGTGTCGTAGTTTTCAGCTCGTTTGACGATCGCGCGTGCCGGATCGCCGATGCCGACTGCTGTGTCGATGTCGACGCCGTGGTCGTCGCCGAGGCTCTGGGCGCGCTCGAAGACCGGCTCTGCACGCGCTTCGGCTGCTGCGGTAATGTCGTCTTCGAGTGCGAGACTCATCGCATCACCCATCATCATCGTCGCCCCCCCGACAACGTTGAGGACCGTTATCTCGGGGTCGACACACGTTTCGATGGCGTATTCGAGTGCCTGTTCCGCCATCGACGAGTCGTCCATCGGGACGAGTACACGAGTGACCATACCACACCTACGGGCCGTGTGTTCATAATCCCGCCTGCCACCCGAGTCGAGTACCGGGCGGTTTGTGAGGCCAGCAATCAGTATCCGGGGTGCTGCTGTCGGTATTGCATCACGGCCTGTTCTTTCATTTTCGCCTCGATCATCACGTCGACCTCGCTGTCGAAGGTGTGGATCGGTCCCTGCACGTAATCCGAATGGTTTCGTGGCGAGACGGAGGGATCGGCCTCGTGGAGCCTGCGGGGCTCACTGTAATGGATGATCGGCCGCACGTCGTCGGGCCACGTCTCGATTGCCAGTTCGAGCGCCTCGCGGTAGCTCAGTCCTCGGTCGGTGAACTGGTGGTGGAGTTCGTCGTAGACGACCGGGATACCGATCTCGTCGTGGACCGATTCGACCAACTCGGGAACGCTCCACAGCGATTCCTTGTCGTCGTTTTCGACCGTTAGGCGGTCCCTGACTGCGGGTGGGAGTCGGTCGACGACCTCACAGAAGCGGTGGGCGGTCGCTTCCTTGTCGCTGTAGTGGGCCCCGATGTGGATGTTGATCGAGTTGAACGGGGTTCGGGACAGCCCCATCGCGTCCATCAGATCGCCGTGGCATTCGAGATCGACGACCGCGTTGTCGACGACCGAATCGGTGGGGCTGGCGAGTTTGACGAAGTGGCTGGGGTGGAACGTGAGCCGCAGGTCGTGTTCGTCGGCGAACGTTCCCACGTCAGTGAGGATGTCCAGGACCGTCTCGCTGTTCGGGAGGTCTTCGAGATCGTACTGGCTGTACCACGGGATGAGGTCCGAGGAGATGCGATAAAACCGAATGTCGTGGTCGACGTTCCACTCGATGATCCGGCGGAGTCCGCGGCAGTTCTGCTCGGCCAACTCCCCGGCGTAGTCGAGGCCACGCTCCTCGAAGGTCGCCTGTTGCATCCCGCGGTTCGTCCGCACGTCCTCCTCACGGAGCGTGCGGTTCAGTGCTGCGTAGCCGAACTGTGGAGTGGTGGGTTCTGTCGACACGGAACGGCTGTTCCTTGGCGGTCGTTCCTCGTAGTGGTTTCGTTCGGGGGAGCAAAACTGCGGTGAACGGTAATCTCGCTCTCGTCGTCGACTCGTCTAGTTGGCTTTATTTTAAATAATTATTTGTTATAGGCACATAATTAGACACATACTTAATGATACTATTTATACTATATAAATAAACAGTGTTGTTGCTACCCCCTCCCACCCCTGATTGTAAGTGTTATTATGTCCGCGAGCGTCCCGTTGCTTCCTCGTGGCGATTCTTGCCACTACTCTCCCACTCGTGGTGTTTCCTAACATGCAACGCGAGAGTTATAGTTTTATATTTAAATCTTTTGTATGCGGCAATATTCCTAAACAGTTAATATCGTGCTATGCAGCCGTTAAAACGACAAACAACACTTGCAAAGTGGGGTGTCTCTTCTGTCCTGTTGATTTATCAAAATAAATGATAAATAACACAATCTCCTCTCCAACCCCTCCCCCTCTCTCTGAGCCGAAGAACACTTACAATCTGGGGGGTGGGTGTTGTGGCAGCCAAACACATAGAACATCTACAACACTTACAAGGCCGGGTCCGTTTCCGTGGAGTATACATCTTATATGGAGTCTCCCTTTAAGAATACAAACGAGATCTTCGAAACGAAACGCCCTTTCGAGGAGGATTTCCGCCCGGACCAGATCCTCGAACGGGAAACCGAAATCGAGGAGTACGGAACGGCCCTCCAGGACATCCTCGATGGATTCGGGCCGCCGAACGTCTTCGTCTACGGCCAGACCGGCGTCGGCAAAACCGCGACGACACAGAAGGTCCTGGAGTTCCTCGAATCCGAATGCGCCGAAACCACCGTCGACCTCACGGTCTTCACGCTCAACTGCAACAAGCGAAACACGACCTACAAGGTCATCTCGAAACTCGCCAACGACCTCCATCCCGACCGGCAGTTCAAACAGGGTACCCATCCCGATACGCTGTGGTCGGTCATCTACTCGCGGCTCGATGAGATCGGCGGCGACGTGCTGGTCGTTCTCGACGAGATCGACAAACTCGGCGGCGACGAAGAGCTCCTCTATGAGTTCCCACGGGCCAACGCGATGGGCGAGTTGGACAACGCCCGCGTCGGCATCATCGGTATCTCGAACGATTTCAAGTTCCGCGAGAACCTCTCTCAGCGCGTCAAAAGCACGCTCACTGAAAAGGAGATCCAGTTCAAACCCTACAACGCCACCCAGCTCCGCTCGATCCTCGGCTACTACGCCGATCTCACCTTCTACGAGGGCGTTCTCTCTGACGATGTCGTGCCGCTCTGTGCGGCGCTGACTGCCCAGGATACTGGCGATGCTCGAATGGGGCTCGATCTCCTGGAAACAGCAGGCGATATCGCCCGCCACGAGGAAGCCGACGCGGTCCGCGACGAACACGTCCAACTCGCCAGGACCCAAGTCGACCGCGCCAACACCGAACGTATCATTTACAACCGACTCACCGTCCAGATGCGGGCGGTGCTGGTCGCACTGACGCTGACTGTTCTCGATCCCGACATCCAATCGAAGGTCAAGGAGATCTATCCGATGTACAAGACGGTCTGCCAACGGGTCGACGTGGATGTTCTCTCCGAGAGCCGTGTTCGAGACCACCTCAACACGCTCGATATGTTCGGCCTGATCGAGGCCCGCGAACAGAACCTCGGCCGGAGCGGCGGCCGCGCCTACATCTACGAACTGGTCGACGAAACCGTGATCGTCGTCGAGACGCTCCGAGAGATGGACCGCTGGGAGCGCGCGTTCCCCTCGCGCACCGACGCGCTGCTCGACCGAATCACGACCGCCGAAACCTCCTCGATCCAGCGCGATCTGAGCTTCTGAGCGAGGGAAACACTTGCAATGTGGGGGGCTAGTTCACTTTCGCCCTGCTGTGCACGATACTTTATGCCGTCGGGGGACGTAGCCAGCACAATGGCCACACAGTCAGACATCGAGGGGCTTCCGGGCGTCGGTCCGGCGACCGCAGACAAACTCGCCGACGCAGGGTTCGACTCCTACAACGGACTGGCAGTATCGAGCCCCCGCGAGTTGGCCGACGCCGCGGATGTCGGACAGGGAACTGCTTCCGACATCATCGCCGCCGCCCGCGAGGCCGCCGACGTCGGCGGCTTCGAGAGCGGTTCGACTGTCCTGGAGCGCCGCAACGAGATCGGCAAGCTCTCGATGGGCGTGCCCGCAGTCGACGAGCTGCTCGGCGGCGGCGTCGAAACCCAGTCGATGACCGAGGTCTACGGCGAGTTCGGTGTCGGCAAATCACAGATCAGCCACCAGCTGGCGGTCAACGTCCAACTCGACCAGGAACACGGCGGCCTCGCGGGCCGGGCCGTCCTGGTCGACACCGAGGACGCCTTCCGCCCCGAGCGGATCGATGATATGGTTCGGGGACTCGACGACGAGATCCTGGAGGCCGAACTCGACCGCCGCGAGATCGAGGGCACACCGGAAGATGAAGATGCGATGGATGCGCTGGTCGACGACTTCCTCCAGTACATCCACGTCGCGCGTGCGTTCAACTCCGACCACCAGATGCTGCTGGCCCAGACCGCGGCGGATCTCGCCACCGAGTATGCCGAGGACGACCGACCGGTGCGGCTGGTCGTCTACGACTCGCTGACTGCCCACTTCCGCGCCGAGTACGTCGGTCGCGGCGAACTCGCCCCGCGCCAGCAGAAACTCAACCGCCATATCCATGATCTGCTGCGGATCGGCAGCCTTCACAACGCCGCGATCCTCGTGATGAATCAGGTCCAGAGCAATCCCGATTCGTATTTCGGCGACCCCACGAAACCGGTCGGCGGCAATATTCTCGGCCACGCCTCGACGATCCGGGTGTATCTCAAGAACTCGAAGGGGACAAAACGCGTCTTCCGGCTGGTCGACGCCCCCAATCTCGCCGACGGCGAGGCGATTTTACGCGTCGAGGGCGGCGGGCTGAAACCCGAATAAGGCGGGAAAAACAGCGGCCGCGGCTACATATTGACGTCTTCGATGTGATCGGAGACGACGGCTTGGCCTTTTGCGGAGAGCTCCATCGCGCCGTCGACATCCCGGATCAGCTCCTTGTCGCGGAGCTGATCCAGGATGATTTGGGTTTCGGTAACATCCCCTGTCAAGAGCTGACTGAGGTCGGCACGACCGCCGGCACTGTACAGCGTGACAAGCGCCTCGATCTGCTCTTCGGTGAACTCGAGGTCTTCGAGCTCCTCCATCAGCTCGCTGTATTCGAGCTTGAGGAACCGACCCAACAGATTGAGTTTTCGGTTGTTGGGCAGGGTGATAATCGTGGTCAGGGTCGTTCCACCCGAGGCGTGGTCGACCGAGAGTGCGGGCCGGACCTTGCCGCCGAGATCACGCTTTTCGCGGCTGAAACTCGTGACTGAACCGAGATCGATATCGAAGTCCTCGCCGCCCCCATCCAGCCGGAGGATGCCCTCGCTGAGCTTGAGTTTCATCTTCCGGTCGCTGGCGTCGGTGACGCGACCACCACGTTTCGCGGGATGTTTGACCACCACGGTCTGGCCACTGAGTATGACCTTGAAAAACACCGTTTTGAACCGCTCGACGTTCTCGCCTTTGCCTTCGATGATAGCAGTTCGTTTGCTGTCACCGTCGCTGTAGGCGATGGTGACGGTGTCGCTGAAGAACTCCGCGAGCGCTGGAGGGACCGTGCCGAGGTTGACGTCGATTACCTTCGACAGTGGGATCGTGGTTTTGAAATCACCTGTCGCAAGCACGAGTCGCTTGTGGCTCAACAGGATACGTCCGGAAACGGGCTCGGCCGATGTCACATCCACAGTATGGAATCGGCCGACGAAATCCGCCACCACTGTCTCGCTCATTACCTGCCTTTGTATGTTGTGTCCTCTTGACTGTTTCGCGCGGCAGTCACTGCGGGTATTTATATCATCCGTCGCCTGAGGGTTCTGTGGTTCGCGAGAACTCACAATGTGCCTGTATTTTCGGTCGACCGAATGACGGAACAGCAAACTCTAATGGGATGGGTACCCAATCGTGAACTGATGCCCACGGTAACTTACCTAAATTACGAGGTACTCGACGACGAAGGCTGGGAGATCGACGACGACGATCTCTTCGCAACCGCAGAAGACGCAGGTCTCGATGAAGAGGACTTCGGCTCGCTCGATGTCAACGAAGGCGAGTACATCCTCGAAGCCGCCGAGGCACAGGGCTACGATTGGCCCTTCTCGTGCCGCGCCGGTGCCTGTGCGAACTGTGCAGCCATCGTCAAAGAGGGCGAGATCGACATGGACATGCAGCAGATCCTCTCCGACGAGGAAGTCGACGAGAAGAACGTCCGACTCACCTGTATCGGAAGCCCCGCTGCTGACGACGTCAAGATCGTCTACAACGCCAAGCACCTCGACTACCTGCAGAACCGCGTTATTTAACGACGACTGCACACCGATCCCCCATTTTTTATACCTTCTTGAGCAGCAGCACCCGGTAACCTCCTTCCTGCCCAGATCCGAGCCTTCACACCTAAACACCTATCAGCCCTGACGTTCCGCATTGGAACAATGATCGCTTCGGGACCGGATCTGCTTCGACTCGTCGTGTTGCCCGTCTTCGCGTGGGCCGCGTGGCGGGACATCAACACGCGTCGACTCCCCAACCGACTGTGGCCGCCGCTGGTCGCGGTGGGAGTCGTCGCCCTCGTGTGGGAGGCCATTCAACTACCGTCCTTCGGTACGTACGACGGTCGGCTGTTCCTCGTCCAGGTCGGCGTTAGCCTGCTTTTTATTGCCCCGTTAGGCTATGCCTTCTGGTGGCTCGGCGGCTTCGGCGGCGCGGACGCCAAGGCGTTGATCACGCTCGCCGTCCTGCTGCCGACGTTCCCAAGTTACAGCCTCGGGGGCCTCTCGCTCCCGCTGGTCGACACCCCACTCGGCGTTTTCTCGCTGACCGTCCTCACCGATACGGTCCTGATCGCGGCGATCGCGCCGTTGCTGTTGGCGCTCGGCAATCTCCTCCGGGGATACATCGAGCCGCGGGCAATGTTGTTTGCTCGTCCCGTGGCCGTCGACTCGATCCCCGACCGGCACGGCAAACTGTTCGAGACGCCCGACGGCATCGCCCGCGGGCTGGATCTCGACGCACTGCGAATGTATCTCCGATGGCGCGGGACGACTCTGTCGGCCCTCCAGGACGACCCCGAGGCCCACCGCGATCCGAGCAGCGTCGACACCACCCACGAGCCGACCGACGGCGGCACCCACGTCGGCCCCCGAACCGACGGCGGCGTCGAGCAGGCGGCGACCGCAGCCGACACCGTCGAGACGGTCGACGATCCGTGGGCCGCCGAGCGGTTCTTCGAGGAGATCGAAGGAACGGCCTACGGGTCGACGCCCGAGGGGCTCCAGGATGCACTCGACCTCCTGGCCTCGACCGACCGCGAGACGCTGTGGGTCTCGCCCGGCCTCCCGTTTGTCGTCCCGATGTTTGTCGGCCTCGTAATCGCCTTCACATACGGTGACCTGCTGTTCGGCCTCTTCGGCTGGCTCGGTCTGTTTTAAATAGCCGCCGACTAACGAGGAAAACCCTATTGGCCCGCCGCTCCTCGGTCGAGCCAATGACCGACCAGATCGAGGTCGACTTCGGCGACGACGGGCTCGTCCCCGCGGTCGCACAGGACGCCGACTCGAAGGACGTGCTCATGTTGGCCTACGTCTCACCCGAGGCTCTTGAGGCCACTCTGGAGACCGGCTTCGCCCACTACTACTCCCGGAGCCGCGATGAGCTCTGGAAGAAAGGCGCGAGTAGCGGCCACCTCCAGGAGATCCAGGAGGTTCGCGTCGACTGTGACGCCGACACGCTGCTCTACATCGTCGATCAGGAGGGTGGGGCCTGCCATACCGGCCACGAGAACTGTTTCTACCGGACCATAGACGGCCAAGAGATCGGCGAAACCGTCTTCGATCCCGACGACGTCTACGAATAAAATGGCAGACCCCGCCACTGCGGCCCAGTCGACACCCGCGGCCGACGTGATTGCGGAGTTAGAGACAGCCTACCGCCGGGTTCGGACGATCGAATCGGAGATCGACGACCACGGCGAGGACAACGTCGAGGCCGCTGCCGACGCCTACCGGAACGCGACGCGCCTGTTGGATCGCTACGAAGACAGCGCGACCGGCACCGGCGATTTCAAAGCCTATCTTCAGTTCCAAAACGAGTTTATCGCGCTCGCGGAGGGGCTGTCGGACGACGCGCTGGCTGCCGAGGCGTTCCAGCGGGCCAGCGATCGGATGGACAAACGCCGACTCAACGAGTCGGATTTCGACTACGCCCGCGAGCAGACCGAGGCCGCCGCCGAGGCCGTCGACCTCCTGGAGCGTCGCGAAGAGGCCCACAGCGCCTACCGACAGGCCCGCCACGACGCCAAAGCCCGCAAAGACGAACTCGACGCGGAGGCCGATCGGCTCCGCCGCGTCCGCGAACTCGGCGGCGTCGACCTCGACATCCCGCTCGATCCCCTCCAGGAGCCGGTCGAGGCATACAACGCGGCCGTCCGCGAGGCCTTCGACGAGTTCCGCCGGACCGAGAGCGCCCGCGCACTGTTCGAGCTGCTGGCTGCCGGGGCTGACCGGCCGCTCGTTGACGCTGACCGCCCGCCGCGGGATCTCGCCGAGTACATCGAGTCGGCCCCCGCGGGCGAGGAGCCATTGACGACGCTCCGGGAGTATGCCGACTACTCGCCGTCGAAACTGGAGCACTACGTCGACGATCCGGGCGCGCTCCGAACCCACGTCTCGGTCCACCAGACCTATTTAAATCGGCTGGGGCCCGAACCGCTACTGATCGAGTGGCCGCCCGCAGAGAGCGGGGTGCTTCGGGCCCGGCTCCGGGAACTCGCCCCGCTCGTCCGGCGGCTCGACGCGGCGGTCGACCGGGAGGCGGCGGCGTCAGATGCCGACGCCGACACTGACACCGGTGGCGAGTCGATCGAATACTACCGCCGGACGCTCGCGCGGCTGACCCGAACCGACGACTACGACCGGCTCCGGCAGGTCGCAGTCGCCGAGGCCGAACTCTCCGCCGAGGAGTTCGAACGGCTCGCCGCCGGGACCGTCGACGACGATCTGGCGGCCGTCGAAGCGGGAATCGACGCCATCGATGCCGCGCTGGACGAGTACACCGTGAGCTGAGGCAGTCGATCCGTCGCTTCGAGCCGCCGCAGACCACTAGAAATATATTTGCTACTCTGTGATCGAGTGCGGGTATGCCCACTTGTCCTGAATGTTCACACAGCGAGTCGGCTGTCAAACAGTGGTTCATCTCCGGAGAGGACGCAACACTCGAAATGGGCTCGGTCCTCGTTGTCTGCCCCTCGTGTGATGCCGTGCTCGGCGGCGGCCGGTACGTCGGCGACTGACGGTCGGTTCGTGGCTCTGCCTAGGGTTCGATGGTCCGTGAGACCCAGCCGCTCGGCCCGTCGGGGAACTGATCGGACTCCATCTCGGGTTGGACGTTTCCGTCGGCGTCGACCGCCCGCGCGATGAGGTCGGTCGGCTCGTCGGGATCAAACGTGTAGCGCCACTGCTGCCAGCCGTCGACCGGACCCAGCGGCGCGGTGAGTTCCGCGTTCGTCCAGGAGTCGCCGCCGTCGGTCGAGACTTCCACTCGCTGGATGTCCGCACAGCAAGCGTAGGCGTGGCCGCCGACGGTGACACCCTCCTCGCCCCGTTCGACCGACCAGATCTTGGCGATCTGCCGGACTTCGCCGGTGCCGACCCAGCCGCGATTCTCCCAGTAGCCCTCCGGCTCGTCGGTGAACTCCAACTCGGAGAGCCACTTCGTGTTGACTTCGCCCCAGTTGCCCGGGACCATCAGTCGCACCGGATGGCCGTGTTCCCGCGGGAGGAGCCGCCCGTTCATCCCGTAGACGACGTAGGATTCCGCCAGTTCTTGGCGGCTCGTCGAGACGAAGTAGTCGTCGTCGGCCCGGGAGATCGCCTCCTCGGCCTGCGGTCCGGCCTCCTCCAAGAGTTGCGACAGCGGCACGCCGGTCCAGACGGCGTTGTCCATCTTCCGGGCGTTGAGATCCTCGCCCACACACCGAAGCGTACTGTAGAAGTGTTCGGCCTCCATCTCGCGGAGTTCGTCGTAGCTGATCTCGACGTCGTTCTCGACTGCGCCGGTGATCGTCAGCGACCAGTCGGCGGCCTCGACCATCGGCGCGACGGTGGCGATGTCGACCGTATAGAAGTTGCCGATCTCGCTTATAAGGCCGGGCGCACCCGGCAGGTCGAACTCGGCGTCGGCAGCCGAATCCAGCATCTCCTGGACCTCGATCGGTGGCGAGGTACCACCGCCGAGGTACTGGACGCTCCTCTCGGGGGTTCGCCGCTGGCCGACGAAGTAGCTCGCCCCGGCGAGCCCGGCGACGCCGACACCCGTTTTCAGCGTCGCACGCTTCCGGTCGTCGACCTTTCTGGCCGTGCGCACGCTCAGCGGGTCGTTCGCGCCGAGGAACGAAATGATACCGACGACCAGCGCTGCAGGGACCGCGGCCGCCACGGCGGCGAGGTACGCGCCGGTCGCTGCCGCCGCGAGCAGCCAGACGCCCGCCGCGGCCAGCGGGACACCGAGATACTGGCGGTCGGCGACGACCTCCAGTTCGAGTGCCAGCCAGACGACGACCCCCACGGCGGCAACGCTGATCGCCGCGGCGGTCGCCAACCGCGCCGGCTGGGCGAGGTTCCCGAGGGAATCCAAGACCGTATTCACGAGGATGGCGGGCGTGGTTTCGGTGAGGAAGGCGGCGGCTGGTTCGACGACGAACGACCCGCTGAACCCGGCGTAGGCATACGAGCCAGCGACTGCGGCGACTGCCCCGAGGACTGCCGTGACGAGACGCCAGAACCGTTCGCCCTCGGTGAGTCGACCGAGAAAACTCATGTCGGCCACCCCTCACGACTCGGCGCGACGCCCCATCGGCCGACCGAGAGCGCTATCTGCGGCTGACTGCAAGGCTGGTGCATAACTCTCCCAACGGCACCACCCCGGTAATGGGTTTTTCAAGGTCCGTTCCAACTCGTTCTAGAATTCGGCCGGCGACTGTGCTGGTGGGACGAGGGACGCGGCGACTACCGGGCGGCTTTGAGGGCCGCTTCGACGTCTTCGGCGAGCTCGGTCGCCCGGCTGGGGCTGGTGGCCTCCGAGGCGATCCGGACTTTCGGCTCGGTGCCGCTCGGTCGCACGAGGACCCACGCGTCGCCGTAGTCGAGCCGGTAGCCGTCGATGGTGGTCGCCTCGACATCGCTGGCCTCAACGTAGTCGGTGGCCGCATCCAGGAGCGTCTGGAGTTCGGCCTCCGACTCATAGGTGAGGTTGATCCGGTGGTTGTGGTAGTCCTGATAGGGAGCGACGACCTCACTGGCCGACTGGTCGGCGACCAGTTCCAGGAACTTCGCGCCGATGTAGGGGCCGTCGCGGACCAGGCGGTGGTTCGGGAAGAAGATCCCCCCGTTGCCCTCGCCGGCGATCGGCACCGACCGTCCCTCTGCCCACAGCTCCTTGACGCGAGTGATGATGTGGGTCGCCCCGATGGGCGTGAGTTCGAGGTCCGCGCCGACGCGGTCGCAGACGTCGACCAGCCGCTGGGAGACGTTGACCGCCGCAACCGTCGCATCACCCGTTGAGAGTTCGCTTTCGGCGAGCGCCGCCAGCGACGCGTCGCCGTTGATAAACCGGCCGGTCTCGTCGAAAAACACCGACCGGTCGGCGTCGCCGTCGTGGGCGATACCGATGTCGGCATCCGTTGCGGTGACCAACTGACCGAGGTCTTCGAGGTTCTCGGGAACCGGTTCGGGAAGCCGACCCGGGAAGTGGCCGTCGGGCTGGGCGTTGACCGTCACAACGCGACACCCCAGCCGCCGGTAGAACTCGGGGCTGGCGAACGTGCCCGCGCCGTGGCCCGGATCGAGCGCGACTGTGAGGTCGGCGTCGGCGATTTTCTCGCGGTCGACCGCCGCGACCAGCGAATCGACGTAGCCGCGGGTGGCGGTCTCGACGGTGGTCGTCTCGCCGACCGACTCCCAACCTGCCGTGTCGAACTCCTCGGTCAGGACGTGGTCCTCGATGCGTTCGAGGATGTCGACCGAGAGCTCGACACCATCTGCGCCGATGAGTTTGACGCCGTTGTACTCCGGGGGGTTATGCGAGGCCGTCAGGAGGATTCCTGGAACCCCCTCGCGTTCACAGTAGTGGCCCACTGCCGGTGTCGGCGTCTGGCCGAGTCGGTCGATGTCGAGCCCGGCGCTTGCGAGTCCAGCAGCGGTGGCATCAGCGAATAGCTGTCCCGTCGTCCGCGTGTCGGTGGCAACGGCTGCGCGGTCGGCCTCCCAGACCGTCCCCGCGGCCCTCGCCACCCGAAGGACGAACTCGGGGGTGAGGTCCCGCCCTGCCACCCCCCGAGCGCCACTGGAGCCGAATACCTTCATATCCGTCACTCAGTCGGCTGCTTCATATTGGTTCCGAACCAGACGCATCAGCTGTCGTCGCTCGATACGTTTGTTCTGTGTACCCGACTGTCTCACGGTGTCCCGACTGCTTCGTGTCGACGATAGAGATAATACAGCGCGACCACGGCACTCACAGCGAACGCCGTCACCAGCACCGACGCCGCGGCCACGACCAGATAGAGGACCGGATCGGGGTCCCACGAGGCCGTCGACGCCTCGATCTCGACGGCATCCTTATAAATCCCGAGCGGGAACAGGAACGCTAAAATCAGCCCGACGAGTCCGTACCCGATCGAGCCGACGACGACGCCGACCGTGACGATCCCCGTTGCGAGTCCCATCCCGCCGCCGATGTCGACGGCGATTCCCAGCAGGAACAGCAGTCCGGCGACGACTCCGGCGAGGATGCCCACGGCAACGTAGATCGGGATCGCCGCCACCCAGTACCACCACTTCGAATCGATCGCGATTCCCTCGTGGGTCTCGTGCTGACTCGCCGGTATCGGCGCTCTCGGTTCGGTACTCTCGGTCGACGACGCCGGTGGCCGATCGTCGCGGGCTGTCGGCGGTTCGATCACGTCGTCGGGCCGGTTGTCTTGTCCGTTGTCGGGACCACCTGCACGTGTCGCGGTCGACGACTCGTCGTCCGGTGGTGGCTCGCTCATACGGGCCCGTAGCCCCTGGAAGGGATTAACGCTCCCTTCTCTTGCCGTCGACTTCGACTGTTCGATATCTCCATACGAAATCAGGGGGTTGTCGACCGGGAACTCAACGGTCTCCGTGCGGACTACGAGGCCAAAACCAGTGTACAGACATCAAGAGTGTTGTTGTGCTTCTTGTTCTATTGTCATTTATTGGCTGCTCGTCCGAACAGTACCGTTCGATTAGGGGAATAGTTTGAAATACACCACAACAATACAGTCCAGTAGGATGACTACTCGGGATCAGAACGGAACACAAATCAACAGCGACTCGGCCGTCTCGCAGGCGCTGTCCACACTGGAGCGGAACACGAACCCACAGGCGCGTCGTCGGGCCGTCGAAGCGTTGGGGAGTCCCTCCCAAGCGGTGCGTGACAACCGGCAGCGCGTCGTCGACACACTGATCGAGACGGTGCGTTCGGACCCGGACGACGAGGTTCGTGCCGAGGCGATCAACTCCCTGTACTTCCAGGGCGAGGAGTATATCCAGGAGCTAGTGACCGAAATCGTCGAGACGACACGACCGGACCCCGGCACCGTTCGGAATACTTTCGCGGAGTGGTTGACCAACACCCACTCCGAGTTCCGGATGGTCGGAGCCACGGCGATGGCGTCGTTTGCCGACGAGGTAACACCGGAACTCGAATCAGCACTGTCCGACGATGACCCACGCGTTCAGGCCCGTGCGGCCCGCGCCTACGGCACGCTGAGCTCCGAGTCGATCGAACCGCTTCGCCCGCTCCTGCAGGCCCCTGACGCCCACGTTCGCTACGCCGCCGTCTCGGCACTCACGAACATCGGCACGCCCGACGCCTTGGAGATGCTGTCGACGCTCGTTCGGACGAGCGACGAACAGCTCCGGCGGATCGCGGCCGAACACCTCTATCGACTCGATCGGAAACAGTCGGCCCGGCTGTTGTTCCCGTTGCTCCGGGACCGATCGGAACGGGTCCAGCGGACGGCAATGATCTCGCTTATCCGGCTGTTCGCCGAGGGCCGGTCGGTCGCGCCCGGCGAGGTCTCTGAGTACATCCTCACGACCGACTCCTTCGATCACGATCTGCTCGCGGAAATCCTCCACACCATCGTCTCCGAGGAGCGTGACAATCATGCGACTGTTGACACCGAACGGTATGCGATCTGGCTCCTCGGCGAGCTCACCGACCCTGTCGACGACTCGATTGCCTTCCCGTGGTTGATCGAGGCGCTCCACCATCCCGATCATATCATCGCCGATACTGCCGCCGCCTATCTCCCACAGCTCGACGTCCCGACGCTCGAAAAAGAGCTCCGGATGCTCGTCTCGGACGCCGACAGCTCCGCGGAGGCCGCCGAACGCGCCCAGCGAGTCCTCGATCGGCTCAGACAGTCGACGGCCGAAGCTATCGAAAAACGATCTATCGAGTACACGTACCTCCGGTATCCCTCCGATTACACCCAAAAACACCGCTCCTGATCCGCGGGTCGATCTCAGCTCGTTCTGATAAACTGCTGTTGACTGGCCCGGATCGCCATATCGAACTCCTCTTCGAGGAAGTTCAGTACCGTCGAAATGTTTCGGTGGGCATCGGGGTTGACATACAGCTGAAACACTCCGTCGATGTCTTCGAGCCGCGAGGCCAGCATTCGCACGAAATCACACGACGTTTGGAGATCGAACGACCGGATGATCTCGTTTATGATGTCGACTTCGACCGAAACTCGCATTCCGTCGGTGTGATGGACATCCAGGATTCGCGAGACCGTTTCGCCGACATCGTTTGGGCCGAGCCGCGTATCGAGTTCGACCAGCTCCATCGAGGTACCCGAAAAATCCAGTTCGGTCTCTGCATCGAACGGGTTGCCCTCGGTGCTCACGACGACCGCCCGACTCGGCAACTCCGTGAGTTCGTCGTGTAGGTGCTGGATGCGGGCTTCGGGGTTGGCGGTGATGAGGATTGCGAGGTCGGCATTCGAGTGAAAATGGCTCCGGAGCGTGTCGGCTTCAGGGCTGTCTGTCGGCGTATTTATTTGGAGGTTCCCGTTCCAGCCGAGTCGGTTGCCAATGTGTGTTCCGTCGTGTATATTATCCTCGACGTGGCCGTAGAGGTGTGATTTGAAGTCGGCTATCGCCTCGCCTTTGTCATATATCGTCTTTTTACTCTGACAGTATGGGCAGTTCCACGCGATTCGAAAGTCCGATTTCGAGAGACGGTCGGCGTAGTGCGAGATAAGATGTGTTTTGATCGCGGCCTTCATCGCGCCGTGATCCGTAGACCACGTGAGAAAGTTGCAGTGTGTACACCGCCATCTTTTCATCATAATTCGACTCTGTCTGTTTTATAGTTATTTCACTCTGTAATGTATGTTACGCTGTTCGGTTTTATATGACAAACCGGCTGGTGTCCCCGTCGGCGATCGTCTCGGATACGGGACAACGCGCCGCGATCACACTTCTCCGCCGCTCACCGATTCAGTGTGTGGATCGCCTGTCCCTCGGCGTTCTCGGCGGCCTCCATCACAGCCTCGGCGAGCGTCGGATGGGTGTGGACCGTCGACGCCACGTCTTCGAGCGTCGCGCCGAGTTCGATCGCCAGTGTCACTTCGGCGATCAACTCGGAGGCTTCGGGGCCGACGATCTTGCCGCCCAGCACGAAGCCGCTGTCTTCGTCGGCGACGATCTTCACGAAGCCGTCGGTGTGGCCCGTCGTGAGCGCCCGCCCGGAGGATCGGAACGGCATCTCGCCGACTACGGGCTCGAATCCGGCCTCCTCGGCCTCTTCGACAGTCATCCCGGCGGTGGCGATCTCCGGATCGGTGAAGACGGCCGCCGGGACTGCTTGGACGTCCATTGCGGCTGGCTCCCCGGCGATGACCTCGGCGGCGACGATCCCCTCTTTCGAGGCGGCGTGGGCCAACATCGGATCGCCAGCCACGTCGCCGATGGCGTGGATGTGGTCGACGTTCGTCCGCATCCGGTCGTCGGTCGGGATCGTCCCGCGGTCGGTGGTTTCGATGCCCGCTTCGCCGAGATCCAGCGTGTCGGTGACGGGTGCACGACCGACCGCCACGAGGACGTTGTCGGCCTCGTAGGTCGACTCCTCGCCGTCTTCGGTCTCGCTGGTGACGACGATCCCGTCGTCGGTCTCGGTCCACTCGCTGGCCCCCTCGCCGAAGTTGAACTCGATGCCGAGCTCTTCGGCCTTCGAGCGAATGATCTTGGTGACGTCGCTGCCGTAAGTCGGGAGAATGTCGTCGAGCATCTCGACGACCGTGACTTGGGTACCGAGTTTGGCGAACACCGTCGAGAGTTCCATCCCAATATACCCACCGCCGACGACGACCAGCCGGTCGGGGATCTCGGTCGCTGCGAGGGCGTCGGTCGAACTCCAGACAGGCTCGTCGCTGTAGGCGAATCCAGGAATCTCGATCGGCCGCGAGCCGGTGGCGACGATCGCGTTGTCGAACGCGATGGTTTCGATGTCGTCGCTGCCGTCGACCGCTACGGTGTGGTCGTCGACGAATCTCGCGGTGCCCTCGACCAGCGTCGCGCCGTTTGCTTTGCAGAGTTTTTCGACGCCGCCCGTCAGCTGGTCGACCACGCCGTTTTTCCACTCGTTCATGGCCGAGAGGTCGACCTCCGGGTTCGCGGAGATCCCCATCAACTCCGCGTTCGAGGCCTCGTGGGCGATGTCGGTGGCTGTAATGTAGGCTTTCGAGGGAATACAGCCCGTATTTAAACAGGTACCGCCGAAGTCGCCCTTTTCGACGAGGGTGACATCGATATCACGCTGTGCGGCGCGGATGGCGGCCACGTAGCCGCCAGGGCCTGCGCCGATCACTACCAACTCGGTTTCGGTTGCGTCTCCATCGACCATACCCGCTATTCAGTACGCGAGGATAAAATCCCGGCCCTTACGTCGAGGTCAACAGCAGCCGGGTCGGCGACTCCAGATACCCGACCACCTGCTCGACGAACGCCGCCGCCTCGGTGGCGTCGACCGCACGCGGGTCGACCGACAGCGACAGCGGCAGCGTCTCGCGGGCGACGACCTCGCCATCCGAAACCACGGGCCGCGGTTCGACCGCGCCCAGTGCAAGGCTCGCGGTCTGTGAGTCGTCGACCGGTAGCGTCGCGTATTCGCCGCCGATGGCTCCGGGAATCGTCACCGTGAACGTGCCGCCGCCGGTCTCCTCGGAGGTCAGCTTGCCCGCCTCGGCTCGGTCGACGAGATCGTCGATCTCCTCGGCGAGTTCGAGGACCGTTTTTTCGTCGGCGTTCCGCACGACCGGCACCGCAAGGCCGTCGTCGGTGGCTACCGCGAGGCCGATATGATACTCGTCGCTGGCGACGACCTCGCCGTTTTCGTCGACCATCGCGTTGAGCGTCGGCTGCTCGGCCAGCGTTCGGACGACCGATTTTATAAACAGTGGGAGGAGCGTCAACTCCACGCCGTGAGCTTCGGCATGGGGTTCGAGTTCCGCCCGGAGATCCGTGAGTTCGGCGACGACGGCGGTGTCGTAGTGGACGGTGTGGCCGACTCCCCCCGCCGATCGCGCGGCTTCCTCGTCGTTGGCTACCCCTGCGCCACTGACCGCCTCGCCGCCTTTCGAGACGGCCGATTTGCCGCTCGGCGTGAACGGTTTCGGGCCGGACTCTCCGGATTCCGCTGTTTCCGTTATGCCCGCGCCGCTGACCGCTTCACCGTCTTTCGAGATCGCCGACTTCCCGCTCGGGGTGAACGGCTTCGGTCCGGCTGTCTCGTCTTCGGTCTCGTCCGTGCTTTCGGCTGCCGCACGAACGTCGTCCTCGTTGATGCGGCCGCCGGTTTCCGATCCGTCGACGCCGGTGATGTCGACGCCCAACTCGCGGGCCAGCCGCCGGACGCGTGGCGGTGCGAACACCCGCTCGTCGGAGATCGTCACTTCCTCTGCCGGCTGGTCGGTCGGTTCCGGCTTGGCCTCGCTGTCGTCCGCAGGTTCGGCTTCGGCATCGTCCGATTCGGATTCTGCCGACTCGTCGGCCTCGATCCGGAGGATTTCTGCGCCGACCTCAACGGTCGACCCCTCCTCGACGAGCAGTTCGGTCACCGTCCCGGCGTTCGGTGCGGGAACTTCGACGACCGATTTCTCCGTCTCGACTTCGGCGACGGGCTGGTCTTCGCTGACCGTCTCGCCAGTCTCGACGAGCCACGTCACCAGTTCGCCGGTGTCGCTCCCGCCAAGGTCGGGGAGCGTGAACGGTTTGCCTGTCATACGTACGCTATCGTCGACCGGTGGGATACTTGCAGCGATTCTGGCTGTCCCATCGGTCTACCGCTCGAAGACCTTCTCGCGCTCGCGGGTGGTGTTCTTCGAGTCGGAGACGAACGTGGTGTAGGCCCAGTAGACGCCGTACAAGATCGCAGCAATCACGAGCAACCGAATCGCCATCACGATGGCCCACGCTACCGCGCTGAATAGGATGCTAATAAGTGTCCAAAGAACCGAAATGAGGACCAGCGCAAGGATAACGACCCCTGCACCTTTGAGGAGGGATTTCGTGTCGACCATACCTTCTATCGGAACCGGTCGCTGAAAGACGTTGTGGCGCGGATATACAGGTCTATACCTGCCGAGACCTGTCTCTCGGTATGGCGTCGATTCACTGCGGCTCCGGGCATCGGATCGGGTTCGTCGGTCGACGATCGCTGCGACAGCCACCGGTTCGGGGTGCAGTCGTCTGGTGATCGTCCATGGCTGAGACCTCCAACCGACTGGTCGACCGTCTCCGGCGATTCGTACGCGCCCAGTCGGTCGTCATCCTCGCGGTGATCGCCAGCACCTTTTTTATCGGCTTCGGCGGCGGCGTGGTGTTCCCGATCTTGCCGAACCTTGGAACGATCCTCGGGATCTCGCCGTTCGTCGTCGGCGTGATCCTCAGTGCCAACCGGTTTTCGCGGCTGGTCGCCAACGCGCCCGCCGGGAGTTTAGTCGACCGAATCGGCACGCGAACCCCCTTCGTCGTCGGCATGCTGATCCAGAGCGTCGGCACCGTCGGCTACCTCGTCGCGCTGGTCGCGCCGCTGCCCGAGGCGTGGTTCCTCGTCGCCCGGATCGGCTGGGGCGTCGGCAGCGCGCTCGTGTTTGCGACCGCCTACACCATCGCCGCCGACCTCAGCGACGGCGGCTCCCGCGGGGCGAACATGGGACTGGTCCGCGGCGGCGTCCTCTTCGGGTTTCCGACCGGTGTGGTCCTCGGCGGCGTCGTCAGCGAACTCGCCGGGACGATGGCCGCCTTCGGGCTGGCGACCGCCTTCGCCTTCGGCGCGACCCTGCTGTCGTACTTCATTATTCCTGAGACGCACGTCGACTCGACAGAAAGCTCCTCGGCCCCGCCGTGGGACATCCACACCGCGCTCCCGACGCTGACCGTGGGGGTGACGAACTTTGTCGTCCTGTTCGTCTACATCGGCGCGTTGTTCGCCACGCTCGTGCTCTTTCTGCCAGCCATCGAGGTTGGCGTCTTCGGTCTCGGGCCGCAGGGGTCGTCGGGGATTTTCATGGCCGTGACGGTGCTGTCTGCTGGCTTGTTCATGTTCACCGGCGGCTACGTGAGTGATCGCCGACAGTCCCGTGTCCCGATCCTGCTGGGCTTTCTGGTGATGACAGCTGTCGGGTTCCTCTTGCTGGCGGTCGCTGACTCGGCGCTCTTGCTGACGGTTGCCTGTCTCGCAATCGGGGCCGGACAGGGCGGGACGAGTGGCCCGCTGATGGCGCTCCTTGCGGATCTGACGCCGACCGAGCAGATGGGCCGAGCCGTCGGGACGAACAACGTCTTCGGCGACGTCGGTGGTGGACTGGGGCCGGTCGTGACGCTGCCGCTGGTCGACAGCGTCGGGTTCGTCCCGATCTATCTCGTCTGTGCTGTGCTTCCTCTCATCGCGGCGGTCGTGCTGGTGGGTGGGATTCGTCGAGAAACGGGGCAGTTCGTTCCTGCCGTGGGCTCTTGATTGGACTCAGTGCTTCGTTTCTATTGTCTCTGGCTCCGTATGCACGACGACTGTGAGTGAGTTCTGCAGGATCTTCGATTTTCTTTATATAACCACTCTTTTATACGTTTGATTTAAAAACCGGTCCCAAAGATGGTGAGTGTTCTCGCTATAGTCGGCGTTCTCGTTGCGGTGTTCGTCGGATTCAATATCGGTGGCTCCTCGACTGGTGTCGCATTTGGCCCGTCGGTCGGGAGTCGACTCGTTCGGAAGACGACCGCTGCAGCACTGTTTACCTCGTTTGCCTTCGTCGGTGCGTGGACCGTTGGGCGGAACGTTATCGATACGATGAGCAGCAGTATCGTCCCCGCCACGCAGTTCACGCCGGTGGCCAGCATCGGCGTCCTCTTTTTTACTGGACTATCGCTACTCATCTCGAATAGCTACGGTGTTCCAGCCTCGACATCGATGACGGCCGTCGGTGCTATCGTTGGACTGGGACTTGCGACCGGGACGCTCAACGAGAGCCTGATGTTCACTATCGTCTCGGCGTGGATCGTCGCCCCGCTGATCGGGTTCGCGTGTGGGGCGCTTATTGGTCGCTACCTCTACCCGCATCTCGACCGTCGAATCGCCTTCACACGGTTCGAATCCAACCTGATTTCGCTGGACCGTTCGGGAGCCGTTCCACGACCACGGTTCAACGACAATGCGTCGGTACGCGATATCGTCGGCTCGGCGATGGTCGTTATCATCGCCTGCTATATGGCATTCTCCGCCGGGGCGTCCAACGCAGCCAACGCCGTCGCGCCGCTTGTGGCCGCAGGCGGCCCGCTGACCGTCGACCAGGGCGTTCTCGTGGCTGTCTTCGCCTTCGGGATTGGTGGGTTCACTATCGCTCGGCGGACGCTCGATACAGTCGGTGACGATATCACCGAACTCCCGATTTTGGCTGCTCTCATCGTCTCTATCGTCGGCGGAACTATCATCACGGTACTGTCGGTGCTGGGTATCCCGGCCAGTCTGGCCGTGAGCACCACCTGCTGTATCATCGGTCTCGGCTGGGGTCGTGCGACCCGGGCGGCGACGGCCGTCGAACTCCTGACACCCGAACCGATGCCCACGCCCGACGTCGAGATCGCGACAGGGGCACTTGTGACATCGAGGACCGAGGAAGCCCCCACGAGTCCAACGGTCGGTGATCTGGAACGTAGTGAATCCCCTCCAGAGAAGCCTCCCGAGGACCTGCCAGAGGTCCCGGAGATCGGTGGCAAAGACGCGCCCGAACTCGATCAAAAGAGTCTCTTCGACCCGAATGCAGTCAAACGCATCGCACTCCTGTGGGTCCTGACACCGATGCTCGCAATGGCCGGATCGTATCCGCTGTTCGTTCTCATTTTATAACCAATCCCTCTACTCTGGGTCTCTTGCTGTACGTCGTGAATCACTCAGCGGCCGCCGCAGTCGCTCTGGCCTCGTCGACGCTCTGGCCATCGCGCACCAGCGCATCCACGAACAACTCACCCGCTTTATATGACGACCGCACCATCGGGCCCGAAGCACAGTAGAGAAAGCCTAACTCCTCCTCGGCGACCGCCTGCCACGTCTCGAAGGCGTCAGGATGTACGTAACTAAACACGTCGAGATGGGACCGCGACGGCTGGAGGTACTGCCCGAGTGTGACGATGTCGACGTTTACCTCCCGGAGATCCGACAGCGTCTGGTAGATCTCGTGGTCGTACTCGCCGACGCCGAGCATGAGGCTCGTTTTGGTATAAATATCTGACTCACGGTCGACCTGCCGAAGGACATCCAAACTCTGGTCGTAGTTCGCTCGGCGGTCACGAACGGGCCACTGGAGCCGATCTACGGTCTCGATGTTGTGGGCGATCACGTCCGGCTCGGCGCGGATGATCTTCCGGACGAGGTCGGGTTCACCCTGAAAGTCCGGGATAAGGACTTCGACCAGAATCGAGGGGTCCCGTTGCTTTATTTCGCGGATCGTCCGGGCGAAGTGGCCCGCGCCCTGATCGGGCAGCTCGTCGCGGTCGACCGACGTAAGAACGACGTAGTCGAGGCCGATCTCGTCGACCGCCGCGGCGACGTTGGCCGGTTCGTCGGGATCGAGGGGTTCCATCCCGCCGGTTTCGACATCACAGAAGTTACAGCCGCGCGAACAGCGGTCGCCCATCAGCATGAACGTCGCCGTGCCGGGGCCATCGCGGCCCGACCAGCAGTCGCCTAAATTGGGACAGTTGGCCTCCTCACAAACCGTGTGGAGGTTTCGGTCCCGCAGCGTCGACTTGATATCCGCGAACCGCTGGCCCGACGGCGGGCGCATCTTGAGCCAGTCGGGCTTGCGTCGTCGACGTGCCATAGTCTCCTTTTTCTCGCCGCCAGCAAAAGCGTGCGGATCACTCCCGCCGGCCGGAAGGAAACGCCTTTGATTCCGCGTCCCCCGTCACAGACCAATGAGGCTCAGTGCCGGTGAGTCGACGTGAAGGTCGCCGAAGCGGTCCCCGATTTCGCCGACGCCTTCGGCTTCGAGGAATTCAACCGGATGCAACGGGAGGCCCTGCCCGCCATCCTGGATGGCTCCGACAACATTGTCGCTAGCGCACCGACCGCCTCCGGCAAGACCGCGCTGGCCGAACTCGCTATCTGTCGCACGCTCCGCGACGACGGCACCGCGCTGTTCATCGCGCCCATGCGCGCGCTGACCAACGAAAAGGAAGCCGAGTGGGATCGATTTGAGGAACTCGGCTACTCCGTCTACGTCGTCACCGGCGAGCGCGACCTCAACCCCCGCCGGGCCGAACGGGCCGACATCCTGGTGATGACGCCCGAAAAAACCGACTCGGCGACCCGGAAACACGACTCGCCGCGCTACTCCTTTATTACTGGTGTCGACTGCGTCATCGTCGACGAGGTGCATCTCCTGGATTCGGATGGTCGAGGGGGTGTCCTGGAAGCCACTGTCTCGCGGCTCCGCCGGCTCTGTGATCCCCGGATCGTCGCGCTGTCGGCGACGATGCCGAACATCGACGACGTGGCGGGCTGGCTCGACGCCCCGCCGGAGTCGACCTTCGAGTTCGGCGACGACTACCGCCCGGTGGATCTCCACTCCGACGTCCGGACCTACAGCCACGGCGACAACGCCTTTGCCGACAAGTACCGGCGGCTGTATGCGGCTCTCGATATCGCCGAACCCCATATCCGCGAGGACGGTCAGGCGCTCGTGTTCGTCTCCTCCCGGCAGGACGCCGTCCGGGCGGCCGCCAAGGCTCGCGACGAGATCGCCGAGCGGGACATTCCGATGGGGGCCCGCGGTGACTACGACTTCCACAACGAAGCCAAAGAGCTGAGCAACGACAAACTCCGCAAGGGCGTGCCCGACGGCGTCGCCTTCCACCACGCTGGCCTCGCCAAAGAGGACCGCAATCGGGTCGAACAGTGGTTCAAGGAGGGGAAAATCCAACTGCTGTTTTCGACCTCGACGCTCGCGTGGGGCGTCAATCTCCCCGCCCGCTGTGTCGTCATTCGGGACACGAAATATCACGATCCTCTCGAAGGCGAGGTCGACATCAGTCCCCTCGATATTCTCCAGATGCTCGGGCGGGCAGGGCGGCCGGGGTACGACGACGTGGGCTACGGCTGGGTGGTCTGTGACCACGCTGACGCCGACAAATATCGGCGGCTGCTTCGGGAGGGCAAGGAGATCGAATCCAGGTTAGCAGAAGATCTCGACTCGCATCTCAACGCCGAGATCGCCATGGGGACGATCCGGGATCTCGACGACGTGATGAGCTGGCTCGAAACCACCTTCTACTACCAGCGGGCCCAGTCGAAACCGACCGAGTACGGCCTCGACGGGCTCCGCGAGCGGGTCCGGTCGACCCTCGGGACGTTGGTCGACCGTGGCTTCGTCGAAACCGACGACGAATTGGGTGTCGAGGCCACCGCCATCGGGACGCTGACCTCGAAATACTACCTCCGACTGGGGACCGCCACGCGGTTCGCCAGCCTCACCGATCGCGACCGGATCAGCGTCGACGACGTCCTGGAGGCCGTCGCCAGCGCCGACGAGTTTGACAGCGTCTCGGCCCGCCAGGCCGAAACCGATGCCATCGACGAGGTGCTTCGCGGCACCAGCACTGACCTCGAAGGCGGCCACCGAAAGGTCCTGGCTATTCTCCACGCCGGAATGGAAGGCACTACACCCGCCGAGCTTCGGAGCGATGCGTGGGTGATCCGGCAGAACGCCCTGCGCTTGCTGGCGGCGCTCCACGAGTTCCTGGACCGCTTTGCTGGCCCGCGAGCGGCCAACCTCGCCCAGCGAATCGAGGCCCGCGTCGACCACGGTGTCTCCCGGGAGGCGGTCGCGCTGACAGCCATCGACGGCGTCGGGGCGGGCCGGGCCGAAACGCTCGCTCAGGCCGGACTCACGACCCCCGGTGAGATCGTCAAGGCCGGTGTCGACGAACTCACCCGCGCGGGGATCACGGCAGGTGTCGCCGACCGAGTCGTCGAGTCGGCCCGCGACCTCCCGCGGATCACCATCGATTGGGGAGCGTTCCCCGACTCGATCGCTCGCGGCGAAAACGAGATGCAGGAACTCACCGTCAGCACGACCGGCGGCAGTGCGACGGCAGGCATCCGGGTGACAGTCAACGACGTCGAAATGAACGAAAAGCGCTGCTATTTATCAGACGCCACGACGGTCCCGGTCGGCGTCTTCGGCGCGGCCGAGGATCTCGAATTCACCGTCGAGGTGACGTTCCCCAACCTCCCGCTGCCGCCGGTGCGGGCGAGTCGGTCAGTAGTCGTCGACTAACCCGGTCAGTAATCACTGGCTAACGGACGGTTCAGTTCCCGCTGCCGCCCCGGTGGGCGATCTCGCGGTCGACGATGTCCGAACTCTTCTTAAATACGATGGCGACGACCGCGGTGAAGACGACCGTGCCGAGAACGAACGGGCTGGCGATCGACTGAAGCGTAGCGAGACCGACGGTGTACCATAGCACCGCGGCGAGGACGACCGCCGACAGCGCGACGAGCCCGATGCCGATGGCCACAAACAGGATATCGTTTCCCGAGTCAGCCGCTTCCGAGCCGGATTGCTGTGTCATACCCGATCAGTGTGCTGTAGAACACATAATACCGGCTGTGCGTTCTCACTGCGTAGGAATCCCTCGGGGGCCTCACAACGGCTGGTAGAACGGGATCGGCGGATGTGGGAGGTCGACGCCCATCAACATTAGCGCGTGCTGTAGCGGGATGTAGCCCAGGAGGATGAACGCGACGCCGAGCACTCGGTGGAGCCGTACTCGGGTCGTCGTCGACAGCGACTGGAACAGCGTTCCATACATGAATAGCGCGGGGACCGTCCCGAGGCCCAACACGGCCAGCGAGACCGCTCCGCCGACCGGCGAGGCCTGGACGAACGCATAGAGGAATGCGGGATACAGCAGTGGACACGGTAGCAGGCCGTGGAGCGCACCAAGGCCGACGATGCCCGGCCCGTCGACGTAGGCGTCGATCCGGGCGGTGAGGCGGCGCTGGACGGCCCGGGTGATCGGGCCGAACAGCGACTCGCCGGGCAGCGACAGCACCCGCCCGCGAAGCAGGTAGTTCACCCCAGCGGCCATGATGACCACGCCGACGGTGAAGCCGACGACGATATTGAGCTCCCGCAGGAGGGTCGTTACCTCCCCGACTGAGACGGCCACGAGCGAGCCAGCAAGTCCGAAAACCCCTCCGATGAGCGTGTAGCTCAGCGTCCGACCGAGGTTGAACAGGCCGTGTTGGCGAACCATCCGCACCGACAGCCGGTTCGACCTGCTTTTGGACCCCCCGCCGTCCATCCGGTCGGCGTAGGTCGTCACCAGCGGCCCACACATTCCGAGACAGTGGGCCCCACCGAAGAGGCCGATCAGGAAAAAGACGCCAAGGCTGACGGTCGCACCGTCGAGCGCGCCAGCCGGACCCGAGGGCGTGCAGGTCTGGAGGAGTTGGAGGGCGATCATCAGTCTGTCTCTCAGGCGTATGCGTCGACGACAGTTTCGAGGTCTGAGACGACCTGCTCAACGTCGAGCGTTTCACCCCGGTAGGCCCGCTCGACGACACCATCGGGATTGACGAGGAACGTGATCGTGATGTGGGTAAACTCGTAGGTCTCGCCGCCGCCGGTCTTCTCGAAGCCGACGCCCAACTGATCGTCGACGACTTTCTCGGCGCGCTCGTCGCTCTCGGGTCGGAGATAGTGCCATCGCTCGTGGTCGTGGCGGATCCCCGCCTCATCGGCGTCAGTCTCCAACTTCTCGGCCGTATCGCGGGTCGGATCGAAGGTGATTCCCACGAGATCGACCGCATCGAGCAGCTCGCGGTCGGCCAGCGTCGACTGCACGTTGGCCATCCCACCCATCAGGAGGAGACATTCGGCCGTACAGAACGCATAGAAGGCGGTGTACAGGGCGGGCCGGTCCCGATCGGCCGAGGAAAACGGCTCGTCGGCGAAGACCTCGGGAAGGGTGAACTCGGGGAACGTCTGGCCGTAGGCGGGGTAGCCCAGATCCTCACTGTCGGCGAGTTGGTCTTCGGGTTCGTCCAGGACGACGTTCGCTGGCTCCGCGTCGAACAGCCCGCCGAGACAGCCCGCCGTCGACCCGACTACTCCGGCCGCGCCCGCCGCGGCCGCCCGCCGAAGCACGCTCCGTCGTTGCATTTGCTGTACAATACCGTCCGACACCAAAGTACGCTCTGGTCGACCTCTCGAATCCACCGAGCGGCCTTCGACGCCCGTACCAGATTCGTTAACTCACTACTACCCCTCGTATTAGTATGGTCGTTCCACCCGAGACCAAGACGGGCATCGATCGACGAACCGTGCTGACAGCCGTCGGCGGCGGGCTGGCAGTTGGGCTCGCGGGCTGTGCCGGCAGCATCGACGACGTCCCGGCGGCGGTCGCCCTCGATGAGGGCCAGAGCTGCGATCAGTGTGGGATGGTGATCGAGGAACACCCCGGCCCGACCGGCCAGGTGTTCTTCGAGGACCATCTCTCGGACCGCGACGGTCCAGCGTGGTTCTGCAGCGGCACCTGCACCTACACCTATCGGTCGGACCGAGTGGCCGAGGACGCCACCCCGATCGTCACCTACCTCACCGACTACAGCGAGGTCGACTATTCGGTCGAGGGCAACAGCCAGCCCGCGATCTCGGCGCATCTCGCCGCTGAGGATTACGAAGTCGAATCCGAGCTCTCGGTGGTCGCCAACAGCGAGGTCATCGGCGCGATGGGACCGGATCTGATCCCCTTCAGCGACGAGGCCGACGCCGACTCGTTCGCCGAGGAGTACGGCGGCGAGGTGCTGGCGGCGACCGATGTCGACCGCGAGCTGGTCGACAGTATCAAATCCTGAGCATCGCACCGAGTTTTATTGGAGCGTCAGGGCGAGCTGGACCGCTCCGGCGACCACCAGCAGGCCGCCGCCGAGCCGTTGGCCGACGACCGACAGCCGGGCCAGTTTGAGCTCGGTGAGTTCGTACCCCATTCCGATGGCGAACGTCGACCCCAACAGGAGCGCCGCGATCGTCCCGCCGTAGGCCCCGATGACGATCATGGTCTGTGTGACCCCCGACCGGAGCGCGTTGAGCACGAGCCCGAAAAACAGTGGTGCGACACAGCCGACCGCGGCGACCGCGTACACCGCCCCGAACAGCCCGAAGCCGACGACGCCGGACCGTTGTTCGGGCAGCGGAATATGCCAGCCGACCGCCGACCCCCTCACCAACAGCAGGCCGAAGCCGACAAGGGCGATCCCCGTCAGCGGCTCGATCCACGTGATGGCCTGTCGCACCGGCTCGCCGACCGCAGCGACCGCGGCGATCGTGAGGCCAACCACGACGAGTACGCCGACCGCCGCCGACAGCCCGTGGACCGCGTCGTCGACCAGTGACTGATCGTCACCACCTGTTCCCAGATAGACGCCGACGTAGCCCGGCAACAGTGCGTAGGCACACGGCGAGAAGAACGTCGCCACGCCCGTCCCGACCGCCAACCAGATCTCGTTGAGGAGGGTGCCGTTCATGAGCCCGGTATCCCGGAGCCGTCGACCTGTGGGTCGTCTCCGAGTGTGTTCAGTATTGTGTGTCGTATGCCATTGTAAACGTGCTGTTTTCGTCGCGCCCTGACCGTCGTGGGATTCGACGGCTGTACCAGAGACGGTAAAGCCACGAGTCGGCAAGGTGGAGTATATGCGAACCCCTTTCGGTCGACTGCTCGCCGACCACACTCTCGGTGTGGTCGCAGTCGGCCTGTTGGTCTGTGGACTCCTCGCGGGCGGCCTGTTCGTCGCCGATGTCGACGCCTCGGTGCCCGACCCGGTTCCCTTCGAGGACACCCGCGCTGTCGGCTTCGCTTCCGGGGTCTCACTGGGGATCGACGACGACAGCCAGATCCCTCGCGCGCAGGTGTTCTACTCGCAGTATCAGTACGTGATCGGCTACTACGGCGTCGAGACCGCGGCGGCAGCCTTCGACGAACCGACCCGGAAACAGCAGTTCGGCTACCCGGTCGTCACCTACGTCACCGCCTACGACGACACGGGAATCGCTCTCGACGCCAACGGGACGATCCACACCGACAGCCACCCCACGTGGGTCAGTGCCGACGAGGCGGTGTTCGTCGTCGACAGCGGCGCATCGACGCCTGGCGGCCCGGTCGGCGTCCCCTTCGCCGACCGCGAGGCGGCCGACACGTTCGCCGAAGAGACCGACGGGTCGGTCCGCTCGTGGACCGAATTCCGCGAGCGTCCCGTCGAACTCGACGACGCCTCGGTCGTCCGCGAGGGGGTCGACGACAAGCGGGCGGCTGCCGACGCTCGCGTTGCCGCCGACCAACCGCTCTTAGACCGCGAGGTCAGCGCCGAACTCGCACCCGGCGACTCGGTACAGGCCGCGGTCGACGCCGCGCCCAACGGGTCGGCCATCCGCCTTCGCCCCGGCCGATACAAGGGGCCGATCGAGATCGACCGCTCGATCACCCTCCGTGGGCCGGGGGCGACGATTGCTGGCAACGGCACCGGATCGGTGGTTCGCGTGACTGCCGAGGATGTCGGGATCGTCGGGCTCACGGTTACGGGAATCGGCAATGAGACTCGTGACGAGTCGGCTGTCACCGGCGACGACTGGGACGCCAACATCGAACTCGGCTACGGCCACGGCGATGCGGCGATTGCGGCGGTCGGAGCTCCCGGTGTCCATATCGCGGACGTGACCGTCCCGTCGACGCCCGCCAACGGCGTGTTACTGCGCGATAGCCCCGAGGCAGTCGTGGGGAACCTCTCGGTGACGGGTCCCCCGAAATGGAACGACGGCTTCATGGGTGTGATGGCAATGGGCTCGTCGGTGGTCGTCGAAGACTCGACCTTTCAGGCCGGACGCGACGGGATCTACCTCCACCGCTCGCCCGAAACCGTGATTCGGAACAACACGTTCCGCGAGAACCGCTACGGCGTCCACCTGATGCACACCTCCGACGCGGTCGTCGCCAGCAATCGGTTCACCGATCAGGAGTTCGGCGGCATCACCATCATGACCAACCCGGCCCGGAACGCCATCGTCGACAACGTCGTGGCCAACACCTCGAACGCGATTTCCACCAGCGGCTCCTATTCCTACATCGCCCGCAACATCGCCGTCGACAGCCGGATCGGCATCACGACCAGCGCGGTCGGCTCGCTCTACGAACACAACGTCGTCCGGAACAACACCTACGGGATGCGAACTGGCTCCGTGCTGGCGACTAGCCGAGTCTGGAAGAACGACTTCGTCGACAACGCAAATCACGCCGGAGCCAGCGCCGGACCGCTCCGGGTCTGGGCCCACAATGGCCACGGTAACTACTGGCAGGGAGCTTACGGCCCCACCAGCGACGGCCGCTACGATCGTTCCTACGTGCCGACTGACTCGGTCGACGGCCAACTCCACCGTTCGGCGGCCCGCCGAACGGTCGCCGAATCGCCTGTTAAAAAGGGCCTGCGCGCCCTCCAGGGATCGGCTCCAGGACTCCGCTCGGGTAGCATCATCGACCCCGACCCACAGACCGAGCCACAGAACCCCGACCGTCTCCGCCGCTCCGAGCGCGTCGTGACTCACGGTCTCGACGCCCTCCCCACCAACGACACCGCTATGACTGCGCCATCCACCATACCGACTCCGAGTAGCGAGGCTCAGCCATGACCACCGATCCGATCCTCGTCGGCGAGGGGATCGCCCACGAGTTCGGCGATCTCTCGGTCCTGGAGGGCGTCGACATCCCAGTCGCCCCCGGCGAGGTCACCGCCATCGTCGGGCCGAACGGCACCGGCAAGACCACGCTCCTTCGGATCCTGCTGGGTCATCTCTCGCCGACCGACGGCGAGGTTCGGTATATGGGACCCGATGTCGACCGACCCATCGGCTACCTGCCCCAGCAGCCGTCGTTCCGGCCGCAGTTCACCGCCGCCGAGACGATTGCCTTCTACGCCGCGCTGCTCGACGAACCCGCCGAGACCGAGGCGGCCCTCCGGCGTGTCGGCCTCGCGGATGCCGCCGACCGACGTGTCGAGGCGCTCTCGGGTGGGATGCGCCGCCTGCTGGGAATTGCCCAGTCGCTCGTGGGGGAGCCGCCGGTCGCCGTCTTCGACGAGCCAGCCAGCGGGCTCGACCCCAGCATGGCGACCAACGCCTTCGAGACGCTCGCCGACCGCGCGGCTGATGGCACCGCAGTCCTCGTCAGTTCCCACGACCTGTCGCTGGTCGACCGGTTCGCCGACCGGGTCGTCTTCCTCAACCGCGGGTCGGTCGTCGTCAGCGGCTCACCCGCCGAGCTTGCCGACTCGACCAACTCGGAGACGCTGTGGGAGGTTTACGAATCAGTCATCCGGGAGCCCGCCGCCCGCCGGGAGGTCGAGGCATGACGGACGCACGCTCGCAGTTTCGGGCCCTCGTGGGACGGGAACTCCGGACGGTGGCCCGGACCCGGATCTACGCCCTGCTTGCGGTCGGCGTTGCGGGGCTGCTGTTCGCGCTGACCGCTGGTGGCGGCGGGGCCCAGACTGGGTATCTCCCCGCGGTCGTCGACCTGCTGTTGCCGCTGGAACTGTTGGTGCCGCTTGTCGCCGTCGCCGTTGGCTACCGGAGCGTCGTCGACGATCTCGAACGCGGCGAACTCGCGGTCCTGGAGACCTACAATGTCCCCACGTGGGTGTACGTCGCGGCCATCTACGTGGGGCGGGCTGCCGTCCTCTCGGCAACCCTCCTCGGCGGACTGTTGCTGGTCGGGCTGGTGATCGTGGTCGCCGCCGGCCCCGACACCACCGTCTACGCTACCCACTCCGGCGTCGATTCGCCGATCCTCTGGGGTCGCTTCATGGTGCTCACGCTGCTGTTCGGGCTGGCGATGGAGGCGCTGGTCGTGTTGCTGTCGGTGGTCGCCCGATCGGTGCGGGCGGCGATCGTGCTGGCGACCGGCGGCGTGCTGCTGGCCGCCGCGGGTGGCGACGCCCTGATCGTCCTTGGGCTGGCCGACGGCTGGCTCACGGAATCGAACCTCCTGTCGGCGCTGGCGGTCGCGCCCAACAGCGCCTACCGAGGGTTGGTCTTCGAGACCGTCATCGGGGTCGCCTCGGCGGGCGAGGGCGGCTCCGCCGCGCCGCTGTGGAGCCTGCTTGGCCTCGTCGGCTGGCTCGTCGGCTCACTGGCAGCGGCGACGCTGTTGCTCTCCCGCAGACAATTATAAAAGAAACCGCGATGCTATCCGTCGGTCGGGTGTGAGTCGACCGCGAAAACGCCGTCGAACAGCCGCGAAAAGCCCGCACACAACTGGGCGAGCAGCGACGGCTCGACCGTCCGCAGGAGCCCGGTCGTCGATTCGGGATCGGCGAGCACGAGCGTGATCCGGTTGCCGTTCTCCCGCCGTTTGTCGACGAGCCCCTGCTCGACGAGGTGATCGAGATGCCACTCCAGGGTACTGCGGGCGATGTCGATCTCCTCGGCGATCGCGTTCGGCGTGTTCGGCCCGTGTATGAGGAGCGTGACGAGGACGTCGCGGGCGGTCTCACGGCTGGCGACCGCGAGGGCTCCCCGCTCGCGTTCGTCGTACTCCGGCGTAAAGTAGTGGGTGCGGCCGTAGAGCGGCTCCTCGACGATTTCGCCGCTTCGCTTGAGTTTTCGGAGGTGGTACTGGACCTGTCCCGGCGCGAGGTCCAGCGAGCGAGCGAGTTCGTTGAAGTGGACGCCCGGGTTGGCCGCGACGTACTCATAGATACGCTCGCGGGTCATCCGTTCGTCACCATCTCCGGTCACCGTGGCCCTGCTGTGGTGTCGCGTCGGCTCGCATAGTCGACCTGTGTCGACCGGCGCTTATAAGGCCGTATTCGATTCCCAACAGGTGAAAACACCATCCACGGCGGTCAACGATCGGTAAATCCGGCCGATCCTCGAACTCAGTTCGGCCGCCGCATTTTATAAAACCGGCTCGACCAGTGATTCGAGTTTCCCGACCGATTTCCGGCCGCTGGTTCGGCCGCGAATCCGACCCTCGGTGTCGATGACGACCGCCGTCGGGACGCTCGTTACGTCCAGTTGGTTGGCGACCGACAGCTGGCTGTCGACCCCCAGCGGCCACGCGCCGTCGTGATCGGCCCACCAGTCCCGAAGACTGGATTGCTCGACCGAGAAGCCGACCGGGTCGGTCGACAGCGAGACGAACCGCAGCGACTCGCGGTGGGTCTCCTGGAACTCGGCTATGGCGGGCATCGAGTCGCTACAGACCTCACAGCCGACCGAGAGGAAGTCGACGAGCGTCGGGCGGTCGCCCGGCACCGCGAGGCTGCCCGCCGTGCTCCCTGGCGCGTCGATGGTTTCGACAGTGAACTCGGCGGTCGGCGTGTCGTCGCCCGCCCCGTCGTCGGCCGTCCAGCCGCTGCTGACGGCCCAGCCGCCGCCGACCACGCCGACCCCGCCGAGTCCGGCTAGTATCTGACGACGGTTCACGGCTGGCCTCCTGGAGCGTTGGCGGCCTCGGAGGCGCGTCGACACTTATCGGGAGTCACTCGACCGGCTGCCCGCGCGAGCAGGACGAACGTGGCGACCAGTATCACGGTGGCGATGTCGTAGCCGACCGAGGCCACCATTGAGGTCGCCTGGGCCCCCCCGAGAAGGCCGCCGACCGCCACCAGCAGCGGGGCCGCACAGCTCACACAGGAGGCCATTCCGAGCGCCGCGGCGCGGGCTGATCCACCCTGGGCGGCCACCAACACCGCGACGATGTGGCCGAGCGCGAGGTAGGCGACCAGTTTGAACGGCACGATCGAGAGGCTTACCAGCCCGTTGTCGTAGAGGCCGATCGGCCCCCAACCGGGTAGCGTCGACACCACGCGAAGGGTGGTTATCCCGGAACTGGCGTCGACTAGCCCGCTCAGCCACGCGATGCCGAGGACGTAGGCCATGCCGACGGCCCGCCCGAGCCACGGCCGCGGTCGGTGGCGGACGGTTCGGTCGACCCAGAGGGCAGCCGCCACGCTCACGGCGATCCAGACGGGCGGGTAGACGAACACCCGGAGGTCGGTGATAGTCGGCCCGACGGCCGCCAGATACGCGCTGGTGGCGACCGCATAGATGCCGACCGCGAGGCCCGCCCCGACGAGGGCGACCGTCGACGGCGATCGGTCGACGAGATCCTGGATCATGGCCGTGGCGTCGAAGGCCATCGGCTCACGAGGAGTCTTCGTCCGCTGGGGTTTCGGGCGTGACGCCGATCAGACCGATGGCGAGGGCGAACGCCGTGAGACCGACGATAGCGAGCGTCAGCAGCATGTAGAGCTGTGGGTTAGTGTCGATTCCCACCAGCAGTCCCAGCGCGCTGCGGATCTCCCAGACGATGATAAACAGCATCCCGCTGCCGACGAGGATGCCCGCCTTCGAGGTTCGGTTCATGCTCCCACCCCTCCGACAACGGCGGCGAGCCGACCCAGCGGTGGCTGGAGGCTGGCAACGAGTGGCTCAAGCGTGGCACCGAGCGGCTCGATAATCATCGGCACCGGGTCGACGCCGGGGCCGAGGATCCCACCGCGGCTGATGATGCTCGCCAGCGGCAGCGAGTAGGCAAGCACCACGAGGACGAAGGCGATCGCAAACCAGAGTTTGAGGTTGTCCAGGATCTCCGGCGAGTCGTGGGCTCCCGACAGCGGCTCCGAGAGCGGCTTGCCGAGGCCGCTCAGTTTCGGTGTACCCGTGCTGAGTGCGATGTTCGAGACGAAAAGCACCGTCGAGATGAACAGCAGCGTGCCGCCGATGGCGAGCTGGAGCCGCAGTTCGGTGATCGAACCGAAGGAGGTGACGAACTCGAAGCCCTCGTACTGCGGCTCGGCGGTCCGTCGCGGGACCCCGAACAGTCCCATGACGTGCATCGCGTTCGACATCAGCCCCATCCCGACGAACCAGATGACGACCTGCGCCAGTCCGATCGGGCGGCTGTAGAGTCGTCGATTCGTGAGCTGTGGCCACAGCCAGTAGGTCGCCGCCATGAACGTCAGCGCGACCGCGGTACCGACGGTGAGGTGGAAGTGCCCCGGTACCCAGATGGTGTTGTGGACGAGGTAGTTGATGTTCATCCCAGCGTTGATCATCCCGCTGAAGCCACCGGCGGCGAACATGAGTCCCGCGAGCATCATCCCTGTAAAGGCGGGGTCACGCCACGGTAGCGCTCGCAGCCAGCCGAACAGGCCGGTGCCGCCGCGCTGTCGCGCGCCGTGTTCGACGCTCGCCACGACGGTAAAGGCCGTCAGCAGACTCGGCAGCAGCAGGAACATGGTGTTGGTCATCGCGATGGCTTTGAATCCCGAGGCGATGCCGGGGTCGACGTACTGGTGGTGAATCCCGACCGGCGTCGACAGCAGCAGGAACAACACGAAAACACCACGGGCCAGCGGATCGCTGAACAGTCGACCGCCCGCGACCGTCGGCAGGACGGTGTACCACAGCAGATAGGCTGGCATGAGCCAGAAGTAGACGACAGGGTGGCCCCAGAACCAGAACAGCGTCCGCGTTAAGAGGGGGTTGATCTGGTCGAAGAGCCCGAGCGACCACGGCAGGAGGAAGACGACGACCGCGATGGCGATGCCGATGGTGGCGAGATACCACATCAGCATCGTCGTCAACACCATAAAGCCCTGCAGCGGGATGCGCTCGTCGGGGTTTTCGGCCTTCCAGGCCCGCCACGTCCAGAACCAGTCGGCCCCTGCGAGCCAGGTCCCGATGACGAAGATGGTCAGCCCGCCGTAGAACAGCGGGTGGGCCTGCATCGGCGCGTAGAACGTGAACAGCACGTCGGCGCTGATGTCGAGCGAGGGGACAAACCCGCCGAGGATGGCGACGACCGCCATCAGCGTCCCGACGACCATGAGACCGTACCAGGTCCACGTGTAGCGGATGGACTCGACGCCCCGGTCGAAGCTCCGGACGGTCGCCCAGGTGAACAACCCCACGAGGAAGAAGATGGTAAACGAGACCACCATCAGCACGCCGTGGGCAGTTAGGACGGTGTAGTAGTCGGCCGAATCGATCACTCGCAGGATGTTCGTTCGGTGGAGCGCCTGAATGACCCCGAAGACCGCACCCAGTGCGAGGGCGATAAACGAACTCCAGAGCGCTGCCTTGACGACCGCCGCCTCCTCGGGGTAGTCGTCGAGGAACGTCGGTGCGCCCGATTCGAGCTGTTCACTCATCGGTCTCGCCTCCCTGTTCGAACTCGTCTTCCGGATGGACGATTAGTTTCCCTTCCATCGTGTGGTGGCCGCCGCCGCAGTACTCGTTGCAGAGGATGCCGTACTCCCCGGGTTCGTTCAGCTCAACGGTCAGTTCTGTCACCTCGCCCGGAATCACCATCGCGTTGGCGTTCGTGCCGACGACCTCGAAGCCGTGGATCACGTCCGGCGAGGTGACGTAGAACGTCAGCGTGCTGTTTGCGGGAACCTCGATGGGATCGGGCTCGAAGATGAACTGGCGGGCGACCACGTAGGCTTCGTACTCGTTGTCACCCACCTGTTCGACCCGCGGCTCGGCGAACCGATCATCCTCTTCGAGTGCCGTCGAGTCGATCGTCCCGCCCTCGTCGTTGACCATCTCGATACCGACCGCCGTTGCCCCGTAGACGACAGTGCTAATAAATCCGATAATCATCACCATCGCCAACACGAGCCAGAGCTTCTCGTAGTTGTGAATGTTCATATTATGCGAGGACTGTCAGATCGTTGCCCAGGAACTCGACGAAGTACATGAAAACCCACATGACGGTGAGGATCCCGAAATAGATCAGTATCAACGCCAGTGTTCCATTCGGATCGAACTCGTCGTGCCCGATCTCTCTGACTGTATTCTCTCCCGACATTGTTAGTCGTGTTTTGTAAACACTCAATAAAAGTGGTTTCTGAATTCCCGCAGAGTGGGAACGCGAACAAAGAGTTATGTTTTGGGCCTCAGTAGGCTGACCAAATGGTATCACCACGTACTGCGAGCCTTGTGAGTCTGGGTGCCCTACCGGCGGTCGCCTACTACGCACTGACTTTGGAGCCGATCGTGGCCGTCTCCCTTCTCAACGTCGGCATTATCGCCACCTCGCTGTATCTCATCTTCACCCCCGTCTCGAACGACGGACACGGCCACTCGACGCACGCCTGAGGCCGCGATGACCCGCCTCCGGCACTCCCAACTTCGGCCTCCCGACCGTCGACCATGAGCAACTGTACCCTCTGTGAGCTAGAGACGCCCTCGCCACCGATTACCGACGCCGAGGTCGACGGCGAGTACTGCTGTCGGGGCTGTCTGGAAGTCGCCCGGACGGTCGACGACGTCGCCGCGGCCGACGCCGACGCCGCCAGCGCCGAACTCCGCGAGGAGACCGCCGACGCCGACGATCTGGAGGGGTACGACGAGCAGTACCTCAGCGTCTCGGGGATGCACTGTTCGACCTGCGAGGCCTTCCTGGAGTCGACGACCACCGCCCACGAGGGCGTCGGGGCGGTCAGCGCGAGCTACGCGACCGACACGCTGAAAATCCACTACGATTCCGACGAACTGGCGGCCGACGAGCTGCCCGACCTCGTCTCGGGCTACGGGTACGACGCCACCGAGCGCTCGGTCGACGAGAACCACGAGCTGGCGGGCGACATCGAGGTCGTCAAGTTCCTCGTCGGCGGCGGACTGTTCGGCATGATGACGATGTTGTGGTACGTGCTGTTCATCTATCCCAAATACTTCGGCTTCGAGCCGCTGGTCGACCTCGGCGGCTTCGACGGCCTCTATCTGTTCGCCCAGCTCTGGCTGTTGGCCTCCCTCGTCCTGTTTTATACAGGGTATCCGATCCTCCGGGGGGCGTTCGTCAGCCTCCGGGCGGGCCAACCCAATATGGATCTGCTCGTGTCGGTCGCCGCACTCGGCTCCTACAGCTACAGCACGCTGGCGATGTTCATGGGCCGGACCGATCTCTACTTCGACGTCACCGTCGCCATCATCCTCGTGGTCACGGTCGGCAACTACTACGAGTCGACGATCAAAGGGCGCGCCTCCGATCTCCTCACGGATCTGACGGCGATTCAGGTCGACGAGGCCCGCCGCCCCGATGGGTCGACGGTTCCCGTTGCGGCCATCGAGCCGGGCGAGGAACTGCTGGTCCGGCCGGGCGACCGCATTCCGGTCGACGGGATCGTCGAGTCGGGCGTGGCGGCAGTCGACGAAGCCCTCGTAACCGGCGAGTCGGTGCCGCGAACCAAGCGGCCGGGCGACGACGTGCGGGGCGGGACGGTCGTCACCGACCAGCCGCTGACGATCAGAGCGGGAGACGAGGCCGACAGCACCCTCGACCGGATCGTCGAGCTACTGTGGGAGATTCAAAGCGGCTCGCCGGGCGTCCAGCGGTTCGCCGACAAGCTAGCGACGATCTTCGTCCCGCTGGTGCTGACCGTCGGGGTGCTGGCCGCTGGCTGGACGTTCGTTTCCGGCGGCTCGCCGACCGCCGCCCTGCTGGTTGGGCTGACGGTCGTCATTGCCTCCTGTCCCTGTGCGCTCGGATTGGCGACGCCGCTGGCGGTTGCCCAGGGGATTCAGACCGCCGCCAGCCACGGGATGGTGGTGGCCTCCTCGGCGATCTTCGAGACCGCCGCCGACGTCGACATCGTCGCCCTCGACAAGACGGGGACGCTCACCAGCGGCGAGATGCAGGTCACCGAGACCCTCGCCGACGACCCCGACGACCTGCTCTCGACCGCCGCAGCCCTCGAACGCGCCTCGGCCCACCCGATCGCTGACGCCATCGTCGCTGCGGCGTCGGCCACTGATGCAACATCCGAGTCGACCACCGATGCCACGCCTGCGGCGAGCGAACACGCTACCGACGGCGGCGAACTGGTCGCGGGCGAGGATAGCGATGCACCCCTCGACTCACTCACCGGCGTCGACGCCGTCGAGACTTTCGACAAAGGAGTCCGCGGTCGGGTCGCGGACCGCGAGGTAACCGTCGGCCACCCTGCGCTGTTCGAGGGCTGGGCCGATCCCGACGACTACCGCAGCGAGGCCGACCGGCTAACCGAGCAGGGGGATGTCGCGGTCGTGGTCGGCTGGGATGAGACTATCCAGGGCGTCATCGGCGTCGGCGACGAGCCGAAGGCCGACTGGGAGGGCGTTGTCGACTCGCTGGCCGACGACGACCGAGAGATCGTCGTTCTCACGGGCGACGACTCTGCCGCCACCCGGACCTTCGAGACTCATCCGGCGGTCGACCACGTTTTCGCGGGCGTACCACCCGAAGCGAAGGCCGAGACGATCCGGCGGCTCCAGTCCGAGGGTCGTGTTGCGATGATCGGCGACGGGAGCAACGACGCCCCCGCGCTGGCTGCGGCTGATCTCGGGATCGCGCTGGCAACAGGGACAAAACTCGCCACCGACGCGGGCGACGTGATCGTCGTCGACGGCGACCTCTCGGCCGTGCCGAGAATGTTTACGATCGCCTCCAAGACCCGGAGCCGCATCCGGCAGAACCTCGGCTGGGCCTTTTTATACAATGGGGTCGCCATCCCGCTGGCGGCGACCGGCCTTTTAAACCCCTTGTTCGCGGCGGTCGCCATGGGGGCCAGCAGTCTGCTGGTCGTGCTGAACTCGACGCTCCGCCCGCTCGACTAGAGCCCTGCCCGCGACCGGATCTCTTTGCGGAGTTCCGCGGCGCTCTCGACGACTACATCGGCTGCCGAGAGATCGGTGTCGTCGTTCGGCCCGCTCCGGTAGGCGATCACGGCCATCCCTGCGTTTTTCCCGGCCTCCACGCCGTTTTTCGAGTCCTCGATCACGAGACACTCTCCCGGTTCGCGGTCGACCACTCCGGCGGCGTACTCGTAGATATCGGGGGCGGGCTTGCCGTTGCCGTCGATATCCTCGGCGCTGAGCGTCTCGTCGACCGCGATGTCGAACCGCTCGGTGACGATCTCGTGCCACGACGGCGGCGCGGAGGTGACGATAGCGACCGGCACGCTCGCCGCTTGGAGGTCGTCGACGAGTTCGTGGAAGCCATCCAGGAGGCTCACCCGCTCGCTGTAGATCTCGTGGGCGGTCGCATCGAAGATGTCGATGTACTCCTCCTTGCTGATTTTCGTCTCGTAGTGTTCGTCGAGGTGGTCGTAGATCTCCCGGTAGTTCATTCCGGTCGTCTCGTCGAGGTCCGGGTGTTCGCCGTCGAGTGTCGCCGGAAAGATGTGGTCGGGCTGTTCGGTCCGCCAGTAGCGCTCGGAGTCGACGATGACGCCATCCATATCGAACAATACGGCCCTGATTCCGTCTCCGTGGGTGCCCATACAGCCCCATCTCGGCCATCGAATAAAGAATCTTGGCCGAAGCTTTAGAACCGAAAACGCAGCTACCCGGCGTATGCCCTCCACCCGAATCCTTGCCGGAGACTGCACCGTTCGCTTCGAAGGCACCCGCGACCGCATCCAGCGCGGCCACGTGGTCGTTCTCGTCAAGCCCGACCGAACCGTCCTCGTCCACGACGCCGACGGTTACCAGCCCGTTGCGTGGCTCACCCGTCCCGACGACGTGACGATCGAACACGACGGCGCGGCGTTCAGTCTCCGGGCCCACGCCGACAGCCAGGAGCTCCTAGTGACCTCCAACGCTGCCTGTGGCTTCGAGTCCTTCGAGGTCTCCGATGCCGGGGTCCCGGTCGGGACCTGCCCGGACTGTACCGGTCCCCTCGTTCGGGTCCGCGGCGAAATCGGGTGTCTCGACTGCGAAGAGACGTATGGACTGCCCGCCGGAGCGACCGTCCTCGACAGCGAGTGTGACGACTGTGGCCTCCCGCTGATGGGTGTCGACCGCGGCGAGCGATTCGAGTGCTGTGTCGACTATGCCTGCGAGTCGCTGTCCGCGGTGGTCTGCGAGCGGTTCGACGAGGAGTGGACCTGTCCCGACTGTGGCTCGCCGCTCCGCGTCCGGAGTCCCGACGGTCGAATCTTCCTCGGCTGTGACGGCTATCCTGACTGTGAGACCTCGTTTTCGTTCCCCTCCGGCGTCGTGGTCGACAACTGCGAGTGCGGCCTGCCGTGGTTCCGCACGGCCTCCGGCGAGCGCTGTCTGAACGGCGGCTGCGAGGCCACGCCGGAATCACCCATCTGACCGAGTACAATCAGCTCTCAGAGCCGCACGAGCACCTTGATCGCCTCGCGGTTGTCCATTGCCTCGTATCCCTCCGGGACGCCGTCGAGGTCGACCGTTTTCGTGAAGATCGGCGAGGGGTCGAGCGTCCCCTGGAGCACGTCGGCCAGCAACTCCTCGGCGTAGGCCCGGACCGGTGCGACCCCGCCGTTGAGCGTGATATTGCCCCGGAAGAACGGCGAGAGATCGAGCCCCTCGCCCATCCCGTGGGGGACGCCGACGTAGCCAACGGTGCCGCCGGGTCGACAGACCTCGTGGGCGGTCTCCATCGAGGAGGTCGCGCCCACGCATTCCAGGACGTGATTCACGCCGCCGTTGGTGAGCTCCTGGACCCGCTCGACGGCCGCCTCGCCGCGCTCGCTGACGAGATGGGTCGCGCCGAACTCGTCGGCGATTTCGAGGCGGTCCTCGTGGTGGCCGATGGCGACGATCCGCTCGGCACCAAGTCGCTGGGCGGCCAGCACGCCACAGAGCCCGACCGCGCCGTCGCCGACGACCGCGCAACTCGACCCCGCCTCGACGCCCGCGCTGACGGCGGCGTGGTGGCCGGTCGCCATCACGTCCGTGAGGGGGAGGATCGACCGGAGGGTGTCCTCGTCGTCAGCGTGGCGGTCGGGCACGCGGATGAGGGTACCGTCGGCCTCGGGACATCGGACGTACTCGCCCTGTGCGCCGCCGTTGACGCCGCTCCAGCTGTCGCTGTTTACACAAGAGGTATGCAGTCCCTTTCGGCAGAACTCACACTCGCCGCAACTGATGAAGAAGGGCGCGAAGACGCGGTCGCCGGGCTGGACCGAGACGACGTCGTCGCCGACTTCTTCGACGATCCCCATCGGCTCGTGGCCGACCCGCGATGGGGCCTCGCGGTCGCTCTCGCCCCGATAGAACCAGAGATCCGAGCCGCAGACGGCGGTGTGAGTAACACGTACGATCGCCCCCTTCGGCGAATCGAGTGTGGGTTCGTCGACCGATTCGATACGGATGTCGCCCGGACCGTGGTATCTCGCTGCGCGCATACCGGATGAGAGAGTTGACGGTCCAAAAAGCCATCCGTCGGCCGCCTCACCCGGTCGACTGTGCTGCTGTCGGTGTCTGTGGCCTCGCGTACAGCGAGTAGAGAATCAGTATCACGCCGCCCGCCGTCGAGACGCTCTGGAGCACTGCCCCGACGACGAGGGTCTCGGAAAACAGGTAGCCAACTGTTCCACCCGCCGCGCCGCCGATAATACAGCCGAACCCGACCGCGGCGAACCCCAGCGGGCCGGTCTGTGTTCTCCGGAACGCCCGGCGAGCGAGGAGTGCGATGATTCCACCTGCAACCGTTGTCACGGTGTTCGCCAGTACGATCATCGATATGTAGTGGTTCATGCTGATCACCTTCGGGGGCCATTCCCTCCGTACGTGATTATCTTCCGTGACTGTCTTGGCTTTAGACCAGTTTCCCACTGGCTGAAAATCGACTCGGCGTGCTGGCCGCGTCGCTCACAGCCACTCTTCTGACCACGCGCTGATCTCGTCGAACACCGGGCACAACGACTCGCCTTTGTCGGTCAGCGAGTAGTAGGTCGCAATCGGGCTGTCCTCCTCGTACCGTCGGGCGACGTAGTCCGTCTCCTGGAGGTCGTCCAACACCCGCGAGAGCGTCCGGGAGTTCGCGTCGGTCGATCGCTTGAGTTCGTTGAATCGTTTTTCGCCGTCCTGGAGATCGTAGAGGACCGCCAGCCGCCACTGGGAGCCGATCTCTTCGAGCGACTCGATCACCGGACACGGGGAGTCGTCGTCGACCATTTTTGTCTGCTGTTCTGCCATACCACAGTGTACGACTCAGCGAATATAGTGGTTCGTATCGTAACGTGGTTGCATACTGTTACTACTGTGCTCCAAACGGACGAACCGCAGTTCCTTTTGCCCAGCCACCCGCCGAGACGGGTATGAACGGACAGCTACGGGATGGCGTCGTCGCAATCGCTGGCAACGCCCGCCAGCAGTTCTACGACGCCCGCGGCTACGGCACGCCCGACGGCGGCAACGACATCCGCGTCTCGCGGGTCGAGGCCGCCCATTTGCTTTTCCGCGGTGATCTCAACCACATCGTCGACAGCGGCACCCATCTCGATTTCGAGTCGTTCTTTGTCGACTCCGCCTCGGCAGTCGACCGCTTCGCCCTCAGATTCCTCGTCTACGCCGAACTCCGCGACCGAGGGTTCTATCTCTCACCCGCCCGCGAGGGGTGGCCCGGTGAGGACGACAGCGAGTGGACCGATCTGACGGTCTATCCCCGCGGCACCAAACCCGGCGATGGCGAGCCCGCCCACCGGATCGTCGTGGTCGGCGAGCGGGCCTCAGTGCCCGCGGCCGAACTCGGCGGGGTGACGCTGGCGGTCGTCGACGAGGAAAGCGAGATCTCGTATTTCGAGACCGACACGCCCGACTTCGATGGCGGCACTACCTACCAGCCACCCGAATCGCTGGCTGGCTCGCTGATCGACGACCGTGTCGTCGTCTGGCAGGCTCCGGACGGGTTTTTCGATCACGGCTTCTACGGCCAGCCGCTGACTGCCCGCGAGGCGATCATCGACAGCGCGGTCCAACTCTCGCTCGTCGAGGCCGCCGGACTGGCCGCCGAGGGCCACCTCGATTTACAAGACGTCGATGGTCCCGCAGTCGAAGCGATTCGCGAGCGGGGCCGGGCCGTCGAGGGCGAGCGATTCGACCGCCGGCTGGCTGTCTACCGTGCCCTCCGAGACCGGCAGGTCGTCCCCAAAACAGGCTATAAATTCGGCGCTGACTTCCGGACGTACAATACGGTCGAGTCGGTCGAGGACCTGCCGCACTCGGAGTGTCTCGTTCGAGTCGTCGAGGCCGACCACGCATTCGACCCACGCGAACTCTCGCTGGACGTGCGGCTCGCCGGTGGGGTCCGGAAACGAATGGTTTTTGCGCTGACCGGAGCCAACGGCAAGGTAGAGTGGCTCACCGTGAGCCGACTGACACCATGACCGACGACGATACACCACAGACGGCCGATGGTGGCACTGGACGCGAAGCCACGCCGCTGCCCGACGGCGGCGTCGACGAGACCACCATCGACCCGTGGGGATCGTCGACGGTCGCCGACTACCGCAAACTGTTCGAGGAGTTCGGGATCGAGGAGTTCGACGAGATCCTCTCCGATGTTCCCAATCCCCACTACCTGATGCGCCGGGGGGTCATCTTCGGCCACCGCGACTACAGCCCCGTCGCCGAGGCGCTGGCCAACGACGAACCGGCCGCCGTCCTCTCGGGCTTTATGCCGACGGGAGACCCCCACATCGGCCACAAACTCGTCTTCGACGAGATCATCTGGCATCAACAGCAGGGTGCCGACGCCTACGGCCTGATCGCCGACCTCGAAGCCCACTCGGCCCGCGGGATGGACTGGGACGAGATCGACGAGCACGCCGAGAGCTACCTGTTGAGTCTATTGGCGCTCGGCTTCGACGCCGAGGAGGGGACGCTGTATCGGCAGTCCCAAAATCGGGAGCTCCAGGATCTCGCGTTCGAACTCGGCTCGAAAGCCCGATTTGCCGAGTTCGAGTCCATTTACGGCTTCGACAGCGAGACCAACGTCAGCCATATGCAGAGCGTCGTCACCCAGATGGCGGATATGCTGTATCCGCAGTTGGTCGACGGGCCCAAACCGACGGTGATTCCGGTTGGCCCCGACCAAGACCCCCACGTCCGGCTCGCGCGGGATCTCTCGGTTCGGATGCGATTTTTCAAAGTTAGCGAGGCCTATGCGAGCTTCGAGACCGACGCCGCCGAAGGCGAGCTGATTCGGCAAGCCTACGATGCCCTCGTTGCCGAAATCGGGGACGACGAGCTGGTTCGGTGTGAGGACGCCGCCGACTGGCTCGACGACCGCGAGGTCGACCCCGAGCTCACTGCTGCCTGCGCCTCGGCGGTCGACAAGCTCTCGGAGGCCGGGATGGAGCCGGTCCGCCCCCGCGTCCGCTTTTTCCACCGCCACGGCCCCGACGAGGCCTTCGAGTCGATGATCGAGGCCATCGAGGGCGAAAAGCGGGTCTACGAGGGTCACATCGATGCCTTCGAGATGGATCTCGGCGAGGCCGAAGAGTTGGCCCGCGAGGTCGAGGTCGACAACGGCGGCTACGGCTTCATTCAACCCTCGTCGATCTACCATCGCTTCATGACCGGCCTCACCGGCGGCAAAATGTCGTCGTCGATCCCGGCGAGCCACATCAGCCTCCTGGACGACCCGTCTGAGGGCTACGACAAGGTCAAATCCGCGACCACCGGGGGTCGGGAGACAGCCGAAAAGCAGCGCGAACTCGGCGGCGAGGCCGACGACTGCCCCGTCTACGAACTGTACGCCTACCTGCTGGCCAACGACGACGATGACCTCGCCACCGAGGTCTACGAGGAGTGTGTCGGCGGCGAGCGGCTCTGTGGCGACTGCAAGGAGCAGGCCGCCGTGCTGATGAAAGAGTTCCTGAAGAAGCACCAAGAGAAACGCGAGGAGGCGAAAGAACTGCTCGACGATCTGGATATCGATCTCGATTCGAACCGCCGAGGACCGGGCGGGTCGGAGTAGTCGGTCGGTAGCTACAACGCGAGACTCACCACGTCAGCCACACGTCGCCTTTGACGGTCTGTCGGCGCTCGATCAGGCCGACCTGCGCCATCTTCTGGAGCCGGGTTCGGATGGTCGACAGACTCGTTTCGACCTCCGAAGCGATTTTTTCGGTTGACAACGCTTTGTGCTCTTCGAGGAGGTGGAGGATCGTCTCGTCTGGAAGCTCGTCTGCGGGGTGTGCCTCCTTATCACAGTCGTCGGTCACGACTATACAGGATCAATTACGGTTGTTAACACTACCGATCGACTGCCTCTCAGCAGCCGGGGCGACCGTCGGTTCGTCGGCCCCACCGCAACCGCTAACCGCCGCCCTGACACTCCCTCGGCCACCGGTCTCGCTATGGCTACCGAAAAAGAGGAGATGCTGAACGGCGAGCTGTACGACCCGACCGATCCCGAACTCGTCGAGGACCGCGACCGCGCACGCGATCTCACGCGCCGCTACAACCACACGGCTGCCGACGAGGAAGGCTGCCGCCGAGACCTCCTGGATACCCTTCTCGGCTCACGCGGCGAGCCGTGTCTCATCGAGCCGCCGTTCCGGTGTGACTACGGGTACAATATTCACGTCGGCGACGGGGTGGAGGTCAACTTCGACTGTGTAATCTTGGATGTCTGTCGCGTCGAGATCGGCGACGACTGTCTGATCGGGCCGGGTGTTCATATTTATACGGCGACGCATCCGGTCGACCCCGAGGAGCGAGCAAGCGGTTTGGAGTACGGCAAACCCGTCTCCATTGGCGACAACGTCTGGGTCGGCGGCAACGCCACGATCAACCCCGGCGTGACCGTTGGTGACGACGCCGTGGTCGGTTCGGGCGCAGTGGTCACCGAAGACGTGCCCGAGGGAGTCGTCGTCGGAGGCAATCCGGCAACGATTATAAAAAACATCGACGCGACCGAGTAACGCCATCCGTTTCGGCTCCCGTCTTCGCAAACGCTAACTGTCGACCCTGCTCATTCCCTCCAACAAGCGATGCGACTCCCGGACTCACAACTCGCGGTGTTAGAAGCCGCCAGCGCGACAGACCCGACCGCCGTCGACCGGCTGGCCGACCAAACGGAGCTCGACCCCGCCGCCGTCACCCGCGCGGCCTTCGATCTCCGCGACGAAGGCCTCGTGACAGTCGACGAAACAACCGACACCAGCGCCGAGCTCACCGAGGAGGCCCACGAGTACCTCGATGTGGGGCTCCCCGAGGTCCGGCTGTATACCGCCGCGATCGAGGCGGGGGCCGACGACGAGCCGACCTCGATGGGCCAACTCATCGGGGCCTCGGGCCTCGGTGGCCCGCAGGTCGACATCGCACTGTCGAACTTCGCGCGCAAGGGGTACGGCTCCATCGACTCCGGCGAGGTTGCCGCCCAGCCGGATGCCGACCCCGACAGCGACCCCGAGGCCGCCGCGCTCGAATCGCTCGCGGCTGGCGAGTCGGTCGATGACGGCGACCTCCTGGACCAGCTCGAACGCCGCGAACTGGTCGAACAGTCCGAGCGCACTGTTCGGGAGGTCACGCTGACCGACACCGCAGTCACCGCGCTGATGGAAGGCATCGAGGCCGCCGAGACGGTCGACCGCCTCACGCCCGAGATGCTGACCAGCGGCGAGTGGGCCGAGGTGGAGTTCGCCGAGTACAACGTCGAGGCCGACGCCCCTGCGATCGAGGGGGGCCGCAAACACATCCTCCGGCAGACCGCCGACCGTGTGAAGGACGTGCTGGTCGGAATGGGGTTCCAGGAGATGGAAGGCCCCCACGCTGACGCCGACTTCTGGATCAACGACTGTCTATTCATGCCGCAGGACCACCCCGCCCGGACCCACTGGGACCGGTTCGCGCTGGATGTTCCGCCGATCCAGGACCTCCCTGACCAACTCGTCGACCGCGTCGAGTCGGCCCACCGAGAGGGTGTCGGCGACGACGGCGAGGGGTATCACTCGCCGTGGAGCCGTGACTTCGCCGAGGCTGTCGCCCTGCGAGGCCACACGACGTCCCTTTCGATGCGGTATCTCTCCGGCTTCGCCGGGGCTGACATCGAGCCGCCCCAGCGGTACTTCTCGGTTGAAAAGGTATACCGAAACGATACGCTCGATCCGACCCACCTGCTCGAATTCTTCCAGATCGAGGGCTGGGTGATGGCCGAGGACCTCTCGGTTCGGGACCTGATGGGGACCTTTGAGGAGTTCTACAAGCAGTTCGGGATCGAAGATATCCAGTTCAAACCCCACTACAACCCCTACACGGAGCCGTCCTTCGAGATCTTTGGGACGCATCCAACCACGGGCGAACTCGTCGAGATCGGGAACTCGGGGATGTTCCGCCCCGAGGTGCTCGAACCGCTCGGCATCGAGTGTGACGTGATGGCGTGGGGGCTTGCCCTCGAACGCCTGCTGATGTTGATGTACGGCTTCGAAGACATTCGGGATGTCCACGGGACGCTGTGTGATCTCGAACTGCTGCGGGAAACCGAGGTGGTCTACTAATGCCTGTTGTCGACGTCGATCCTGACGAACTACGCCAGTTGACCGGTCACGACGAGAAATCCGACGACGAGCTAAAGGACGATCTGTTCAATCTCGGGCTCGAATATGAAGGCGAGACCGAGGAGGGATTCATGCAGCTCGAATTCGCGCCCGACCGTCTCGACCGCCTCTCCGTGGAGGGGGTCGCCCGGTCGCTCCGCTACCAGTACGGTGACGACCGCGGGCTCTACGTCCCCGACACCAACGACGCTGACTGGACGTTCCACGTCGACGAGAGTGTTCCTGACGAACGCCCCTACGTCACCGGTGCAATCGTCCGCGACGTGAACTTGACCGAAGACGCCCTCGACTCGCTGATTCAGCTCCAGGAGAAACTCCACGCAACGATGGGCCGCAAGCGGGCCAAGGCCGCCATCGGGATTCACGACCTGACGATGGTCAAGGGCCAAGCCTACGACGCCGACGAGGGTGGCCCCTCGATCACGTATAAGGGGGTCGACCCCGAGGGTGACCAGTTCGTCCCGCTCGATTCCGACGAAGAGATGACACCTGCCGAGGTGCTCGACCGCCACGAGACCGGCGAAACGTACGCCGACCTCCTGGATGGCTTCGAGCGATATCCTGCGATTTACGACGAACTCGGTCTGTTTTCGTTCCCGCCGGTGATCAACGGTCGGCGGACCGAGGTCGAAGCCGAATCACGAGATCTGCTGATCGAACTCACCGGCACCGACCAGTGGACGATCGACCACATCTGCAACGTCATCTGCTATGCGCTCTCGGCGCGTGGCGGCACCATCGAGGACGTCGACATCGAGTACGACGACGCCGCGGTGACCGACGATGAGTACGGTCCGAATCTGGTCCGCCCGGACTTCTCGGTTCGGACCAAACACCTGAGTCACGACCGTATCGAGACTGTCCTGGGCGTCGACCTCGACCAGCACACGGTCCTGGATCTCTTCGAGCGATCGGGCCTCTCGGCGTCGGTCGACGATTCGGTCGATGCCGACGGGACGGTCTACAAGGTCGAAATCCCGCCCTACCGGGTCGATGTGCTCCATCCGATGGACCTGATCGACGACCTCGGTCGGGCCTACGGCTTCAACGAATTGGAGCCGCGGTATCCCGACGTGGGGACGGTGGGCGGTCGAAACGAGCGAACTCGGCTCGAAGACGCCGCTCGCGCGAGCCTCGTCGGCCTCGGTTTCGAGGATCTGCTAAACTTCCATATGATTTCGGCAGACGCCAACTACGACCGGCTCAATATCGAGCCCGGCACCGATGTCATCGGCTCGGGCGAACCTGTCGAGATCACCGGCCCCTACAGCGAGGACTACACCCAACTCCGGAGCTGGGTGCTGCCCTCGCTGCTCATGGTGCTGGAAAACAATACGCATCGGGCCTATCCACAAGAACTGGCCGAAATCGGCCTCGCCGCCGCAGTCGACGAGAGCGAAAACACCAACGTCGCCGAATGGCGGTCGATCGGCGCGGTCATCGCCCGCCACGACGCGACCTACGAGGACGCCAAGGCGCGACTGGCCGCGCTGTGTGCGGACTTCGACGCTACCCTCGAAACCCCCGCCACCGAGCATCCGTCCTTTATAAACGGGCGAGTTGCCGATGTCGTGGTCGACGGCGAGACGGTGGGTGTGATCGGCGAGGTCCATCCGAAGGTTCTGGTCGACCACGACCTGGAACTGCCGGTCGCGGCGTTCGAACTCCGACTCGACGCGCTCTCCAAGTAGCGAGTCACCGCTTCCGTCGACTGCGACGTACCCATAAGTACGTGGCAACCATCTATCGGATAATGAGTGGCCCCCACGACCTCTACGAGCTCCTTTCGGAGGGCAGCGAACTCCACATCGTCTGTCACAACAACCCCGATCCGGACTGTCTTGCGAGTGCGCTCGCACTGGGGCAGATCGCGGCCGACGCCGGGATCGACGAGCGACAGATCCTCTACAGCGGCGACATCTCCCACCAGCAGAACCGTGCGTTCGTCAATCTGCTCGATATCGACCTCAAACCGTTCGATCCGGCCACGCTCACCGACCGGGCTGCGGACTCTCTGGTCGCCTTTGTCGACCACTCGATCCCCGGCGCGAACAACAACGTCCCCGAGGGGACGCCTATCGACATCGTGATCGACCATCATCCCGCCGAGGGGATCGACGCCCGCTTCGTCGACCACCGTGAGGAGATCGGTGCGGCGGCGACGATCCTCTCCGAGTATATTCGGGCGCTCGACATCGACCCCGACGCCATGCTCGCAACCGCGCTGCTGTTTGCGATCCGCCGTGAGACGCTCAACTTCCTTCGCGGCGCGACTGCCGCCGAGTACGACGCGGCAGGATACCTCCACGACTACGCGGATCTCGATCTACTCCAAACGCTGTCGACGCCCTCGGTGACTGGCGCAACCCTCGATGCGATTTCGACGGCGATCGACAACCGGATGACGAAATCGGCGGTGCTCATCTCCCACGTCGGCCGGACAACCGAACGGGATGCGGTCCCGCAGGCGGCGGACTATCTCGCCACCCTGGAGGGCGTCGAAACGGTGATCGTCTTCGGCATCATCCACGACTCGATCCACCTCAGTGCGCGGTCGCCCGACCCACGCGTTCACATGGGCAACGTCCTCAGAGAGACGTTCGACGATGTGGGAAGTGCCGGCGGCCATCACGATGTTGCAGGTGGTGAGATTCCGCTCGGTCTCTTTGCGGACTACACCACCGACGACGAGCAGTTGCTGGAGATCGTCGACCGCGTCATTACTGCGCGTCTCCTCGCCGCCTTCGATCTCACTGACGGCGCGGGCGACTGAACGCTACCGCCGACTGTGAGGTTTCGATCCCGTGGCTCACTCTCCGTCTCGCTGTCGATACATCCAAGCCAATCGGCTTAGTTTCTTATTTAAATGCCGCAGACGGGAAAGATAACACGCGAATTCTTCCGCTCACAGATCGCCCCGAAGCTCGGTGCTGACCGTTCGGACGTTTCTATCGGTCCGAAACACGGCGTCGACTTCGGTGTAATCGACGTCGACGGCACTGCCCTCGCCATGGCAACCGATCCCGTCTCGATCCTGCCGGATCTCGGCTTCGAGCGCGCGGGTCGCTTCGCGGTCCGGATCGTTCTCGCGGATGTCGCCGTCTCCGGGCTCGATCCCTCACATCTCGCCATTAGCTTCTCCCTCCCACCGGAGCTGAACGACGACGAGTTCGCCACCGTCTGGGGCGCGATCCACGACGAGTGCGCCGACCTCGGTGTCGACATCGTCACCGGCCACACCGCCCGCTACGCCGGCTGTTCGTTTCCGTGGGTCGGCGGCGCGACGGCGATGGCAGTCGGTGATCACGACGATATCATTCGCCCCGACGGCGCGCGACCGGGTGACGACCTTGTGCTCACGACCGGCCCGGCGGTCGAAGCCACTGCGCTGTTCGCCTCGCTGTTTCCCGACCAGATCGACTGCGAGCAGCGTGTCGTCGACCGCGTTGCGGCCCTGCTCGACGATCTCGATGCGGTTCGTGACGCTCGCACGGCGGTCGACGCGGGCGCGGTCACGGCCATGCACGACGTAACCGAGGGCGGGCTGTTGGGCGCGCTCCATGAAATGGCAGCCGGAGCCGGTGTCGAGTTCGCCGTCGACCGCGCCTCGGTTCCCGCCGACTCGGATGTCGAGGCGCTCTGTGATATTCTCGGGATGGACCGCTGGAGCGCGACGAGTTCCGGCTCGCTCCTCATCGCGGTCGACCCCGACTCCACGGCCGACGTGGTCGACGCCCTGCGAGCCCGCGGGACAACCGCTGCCGTGATCGGTCGGGCCGATGCAGGATCGGGCGTGGTTCTGGATGGGGAGTCGACCGAGCCACCAGCGGGCGACTCATCGTGGCCGGTCTACGAGGCCCTGCTCGATCCGGGTCAGTAACTGATCAGAACCGCCTTACCCGACCGGGCCCTACCTGTTTCGACCAGCAACTCCTGCTGGAGGTCCCCGATGTCTACCGAATCAATCCGTACACAGCTGCAGACGTATCGCGAGCGAGTCGACGAGGTCGACGACACGATCACCGCCGAAATGGATCGCTGGGGTGTTCCCGTCCTGCGGGTGGCAATTGCGGTCGTCTTCGTCTGGTTCGGCGCGCTCAAAATCTTCGGCATCAGTCCGGCGGGCGAACTCGTCGCCGCAACCGTCTACGTCGTCGACCCCGCGTTGTTCGTCCCCGTGCTCGGCGTCTGGGAGGTGGTGATCGGGCTCTGTCTGCTCTACCGCCCGCTGATCCGGGTCGGGATCGTCCTGCTGTTCGTCCAACTGCCGGGAACGTTCTTCCCCATCGTGCTGCTTCCCGAGGTCGTTTTTACCACGTTCCCCTACGGTCTCACCGTCGAGGGCCAGTACATCGTCAAAAACCTCGTCATCATCGGCGCGGCGCTGGTGATCGGCGGCACGCTCCGAGACGACTGACAGCCGCCTGACCAGTATCGTTTTTATACCGGTCTGTAACTCCAGCTACTCCGCTGCGGGCTGTTTTTCGCCGGTCGGTTCTGCCCCACTGTTTGCTGCCGACGTGACGACATCCGATAGGGTCACCGTAACCGTCGTTCCGTCCGCGCCGGTCTCGAACGAGACACTGCCGCCGAGTGCAGTGCTCGCCCATGTGACCAGCCACAGCCCGATCCCGCTGCCGTGTTCGAGATCCGTCTCTTCGCCCTCGTCGATCACGCGTAGTTCGTGTGCCGGAATCCCCGGCCCGTTGTCCCGGATGTCGAACCGCGCGTTTTGACGGTCTACGACCACGTCGACCGTTACCGCCGGTTTGTTCGTCTCGCTGTGTTCGAGCCCGTTTTCGATGAGGTTGGCAAACAGGCTCCGGAGCAGTTGGGGGTTCGTCTCGATGACGAGATCCGCTGGCACCCGGTTGTCGACTGTCCCGCCGTGATCCTCGATGAGACTCGCGGCGAGTTCGTCGACCAGCGGCGCGATGGCTACAGGTTCGGTCCCCAACTCGTCGGCGTTGAGCGTCCGCTCGACCGACCGGGCCTTATCGCCGAGTTCGAGCACGCCGTCGACGTTTCTCGCGGCGACACCCAACATATCCTTCAGCTGCTCGCTGTCGGTCCGTTCGTTGACGATGTCGAGGTAGCCGCTGGCGACGTTGAGATCGTTCCGGAGGTTGTGCCGGAGTACACGGTTGAGGACCGCCAGCCGCTGTTCCCGCTGGTGCTCGGTCGTGATGTCCTGGAGCGTCACCGTGTGGCCGACAGGATTGCCACCGGAGTCCGAAATCTCGGACAGCGAGACCGCATACTCCCGCTGCCGTCGCTCGCCGCGCCGCTGGATTCGCTGGGCGCTCCCCGTGAGGTCGATATCGGGGCAGACACTGTCGAGTGGTGCGCCAAGGAGGGTTCGCTTTTCATGGCCGAATATCTCGGCGGCGGCCTCGTTGATGTTGATGATCTGTGCATCGTCGTCGACGATCACCACGCCGATCCCGAGATCGTCAATGGCAGTCTGATCGCCCGCCCGCCGGGCCGCCGGTGTGAGTTCGAACATATTCCGGCGAAAGAAGGCGTACATATCGAGGCCGAGGTGGACCGGAAACAGCAGGGGCGCGAGGTTGAGCTGCGGGACCGGCCCGATCTGAAACACCCACAGCATGATGCCTGCAAACACGGGCAGCGGCGAGACGGCGATCGCGAGCGTCTGGTACCGGTAGAGCGGCCCGTAGCTCGCAAAGGCGTCGGCCAACAGGACGATCCCGGCGGTCGTGATCATCCCGGTTATCAGGAGGATCGCAAACAGCAGTGGTTCGTTCGTGACCGCAACACCTGCGACACCGGCAACCGGCTCGACGCTGTACTCGCTCCAGACGAGCCCGTGGATCGGGTTTGTCGCCACGAGTGCCGTCGTAAACAGTTGAAACCCGACGAGCCCCCGCATTAGCGTCGACTCGACTGCCTGCGTGCGGCCCGTATACTCGAAGGCAAACGCCAGAAAGAAGACGGCACTGCCGTTGAGGCCGAGCCAGATCGGGATCTCGAAGGCGAACCGCAGCGTCGGCTCGAACACCAGCAGCGCGACGCCGTAGGAGACCGTCCAGAGGGTGACACAGCCGATAACGCCCATGAAGTAATTGGCCCCCTTCTCGCCCCGATAGGGCCAGAGATACCACAGAAAGAAGATCGAAATCACTCCGGCGACGAACGAGCCGACTGCGGGCCACGGAACTGTTACTGCCACTGCGATCCGGTTTCACGTACGCTTAAATAAAGGCCGTGGGCGGAGTATCAGCGCTGATAGCGGTCGTTCGATCCACGACAGGGGATTCCCGAGCCGATTAACATTAGTCCCCCCGGCGTCTTTCGCCGACTAATGCCCGATGGAGAGTACGATCCAGACGCTGTCGAGCCGAAATGGCAACAGCAGTGGGTCGACGACGAAACGTATGCCTATCCCGAGGAGTCGACCGATCCGAACACCACCTTTTCGATCGATACCCCACCGCCGACGGTCTCCGGCAACCTCCACTGGGGCCACGTCTACGGGACGATCCTCCAGGACATCGTCGCCCGCTTCGAGCGCATGCAGGGCAACGACGTCTTCTATCCGTTCGGCTACGACGACAACGGCATCGCCTCCGAGCGATTGACCGAGTCGGAACTCGATATCCGCCACCAGGCGTTCGAACGCTACGAGTTCCAACAGAAGTGCCGCGAGGTCTGTGCGGAGTACGAAGCGGGCTTTACCGAAAAGATGCAGGCGATGGGGATCTCCATCGACTGGAACAACACCTACCAGACCATCTCCCCGGCGGTCCAACGGGTCTCCCAGCTCTCCTTTATCGATCTCTACGAGAAGGGCCGCGAATACCGCCAGAAGGCTCCCGCGATCTGGTGTCCCGAGTGCGAAACGGCGATCTCGCAGGTCGAAACCGAAGACCTCGAAGAGGATTCCTACTTCAACGACATCGCCTTCGAACTCGTCGAATCGGGTGGCAAGCCCACCGACGAGGCCGTCGACGAGGACTACGAGTACGAAACCGCAACCGAACCGGGCGACGACATCGTGATCTCGACGACGCGACCGGAACTGATCCCGGCGTGTGTCTCGATGTTCGTCCACCCCGACGACGAGCGCAACGCGCATCTCGTCGGCGGCACTGCCAAAGTGCCCGTCTTCGGCCACGAGGTCCCGATCTACGAGGACGACCGGGTCGACCGGGAGAAAGGCACGGGCGTCGTGATGTGCTGTACCTTCGGCGACCAGACAGACATCGAGTGGTACCAGGCCCACGATCTGGACCTTCGGGTCGCCATCGACGAGTCGGGCACCATGACCGATCTCGCAGGCGACTACGAGGGGATGAGTACCCATGAGGCACGGGAGGCCATCGTCAAGGATATTGACGAGGCCGGACAGATCCGGGACCGCCGAGACATCCAACACGTCGTCCAGGTCCACGAACGCGACGACGTGCCCGTCGAGTACCGCGTCACCGAGCAGTGGTACGTCGACGTCCTGGACAAACGCGAGGAGTACCTCGAAGCCGGCAAGGAGATGGAGTGGTTCCCCGAGAAAATGTTCACTCGGTATCAGCACTGGATCGACGGTCTGGAGTGGGACTGGTGCATCTCTCGCCAGCGATCCTCGGGCATCCCGTTCCCCGTCTGGTACTGTGCGGACTGCGACCACGAGGTCATGGCCGACAAGGCCGATCTGCCGGTCGACCCGCTCTCCGACGAGCCGCCGGTCGACAGTTGTCCCGAGTGTGGTGGCGACGAGTTCGTCCCCGAACAGGACGTCTTCGACACGTGGGCGACCTCGTCGCTGACGCCGCTGATCAACGCTGGCTGGGACTGGGACGAAGAGAACGAGGAGTTCACCATGGAACGCCCCGAGATCTACCCGATGGATCTCCGGCCGCAGGGCCACGACATCATTTCGTTCTGGCTGTTCCATACCATCATCAAGTGCTACGAACACACCGGCGAGGTGCCGTTCGATTCGACGATGATCAACGGGATGGTGCTTGACGAAAACAGGGAAAAAATGTCTAAATCGAAGGGCAACGTCGTCGACCCCGACGCCGTCCTCGACGAGTACCCGGTCGACGCCGCCCGATTCTGGGCCGCCGGGAGCGCGATCGGCGATGATCTGCCGTACCAGGAGAAGGGCCTGCGCGCGGGCGAGAAACTGATTCGGAAGCTGTGGAACGCCTCGAAACTCGTCGAATCGCTCGCCCCAGAGGTGGTCGACCGACCCGACGAGTTGGCAGGGATCGACCGCTGGCTGCTGGCCGAACTCGACGCTGTCATCGAGCAGACCGCCGACTACCTCGCGAACCGTGAGTTCTCGAAGGCCCGCGACGACCTGCGGACGTTCTTCTGGGGGACCTTCTGTGATGACTATCTCGAAATCGCCAAACAGCGACTCGACGACGGTGGCGACCAGTCGGCAGCCTACACGCTGCGGACAGCCCACGAGCGGTTCCTCAAACTGTTCGCCCCCCAGTTGGCCCACGTCTCCGAGGAACTGTACCGGGATATGTACGACAGCGAGACGAGCGTCCACCACACCGACTGGCCCGACCCGCTCGGGATCGAGGCCGACCGCGAGGGTGGCACCGCCGCGATGGCGGTCGTCTCAGCGCTTCGCAAGTACAAAAGCGACCGCCAGCTCCCGCTCAACGCCGAACTGAGTGCTGTCGACGTCTACGGCCCCATCGAGGGCTTCGAAGACGATATCCGCGGCGTGATGCACGTCGACGATCTCACGGTCCTGGAGTCGGAGCCCGAGATCGAATCCGTGATTACGGAGATCAAACTCGACTACTCGAAAGTCGGCCCCGAGTACGGCTCACAGGTGCCCGATCTCGAAGTCGGGATCGAGTCCGGCGAGTACGAACTGGTCGGCGACGAACTCCACGTCGCGGGCGAGGAACTCGGTGCTGACCTCTTCGAGGTCCACCGCGAACGCCAGTACGTCGGCGACGGCGAGATGCTCGAAGCCGACGACGCGATCATCATTATCTCCGAAGCCTAACGCTTCGGCCACTATTTTGTAATTAGTCGGTCGCTACTGCAGGCCGACGCCCCATTTCCTTGTCGACTGCTTTCCTCACCGTGTCTCCGGTTCGAACGTGGTGGTCGTTGCCGCACGGTAGGTTGAGGGACTGTCCGAGGCGGTGAGTTCCAGTTCGAGGTCGATAGCGATCCGTTCGGCCGGAGCGGCCTTCGGGTTGATAACCGTATTGATAAACACCGTTTCGTCGGCAGCGTCGGCCGCGTCCGATAGGGCGATCCGCGTCGAACCACTGTCGACCCGTCCGTACGTGAGATACGGCCACCTCTCCCCGCCCGGTGAGGCGAGATAGATGTCGGCAGGCTCTCCGGTCGGCGGGGTACGGAGGTCGAACCGGAAGGACTCGAGTGTCGTCGACTCGTCGTACTCGATGACGATGGTGAACCCAAACCGGTCGTCCAGTGACGCCGGGAACGCCCCTTGATTGAATCCGACGACGCGGACCTCCTCGCCGTCGTGCCGGTAGACGAGGTACGTCTCGTTTTGATTACCGTCGTCCTGCCGTTCGGTTTCGGCTTCGAGTTCGATTGTCCGGCCGGTACTGGCCGAACACCCGGCAGTCGTGATCCCGACCGGTATCGAAGCCGCTGCGAGAAACCGCCGTCTGTTCATGTGGGCACTCTCGGTCGTTCCGAAAAATGGATTGTGGTGGCTCAAATCCGACCGATATTCGACCACGTCTGGCGTCGATCGACGCCGTGGTTGCCGATTCCTACAGGTCGACGCCGACGGCCTCGTCGATAGAGCCGAATCCGTCGCGGTCCAGGAGCTCCAGGAGGCCCTGATTAATATCCCGAGCAAGCGCTGGCCCTTCGAACACGAGACCGGTGTAGAGCTGGACGATGCTTGCGCCCGCGCGGATCTTTTCATATGCCCCCTCGGCGTCGCTGATCCCGCCGACGCCGATGATCGGGGTGTCAGTCCGCTCGGCGATAAACCGGATGAGGTCCGTCGCCTCGCCTTCGATCGGCTTCCCTGAGAGACCTCCCGTTTCGGCCCTGTTCGGGTTTTCGAGCGAGTCGGGTCGGCTCGTCGTCGTGTTGGTCGCAATGACGCCATCGAGGCCGAGGTCGTCGACGACCGCCAGCGCGTCTTCGATCGCCGGTCGAGCGAGGTCCGGCGAGAGTTTGACCAGCAGTGGCCGCGCACCGGCGTCTTTCAGCGTCCCCAGGATCGCTTCGAGCGAGTCGCGGTCCTGGAGCGAGCGGAGACCGGGCGTGTTGGGACTCGAGACGTTGACCGCGAAGTAGTCGCCGGCCTCGGCCACGCGCTCGTACGTGTAGAGATAGTCGTCGGCTGCCTCTTCGAGGGGCGTCGACTTCGACTTGCCGATATTGATCCCGAGCGGCACGTCGGGCTGTGGTTCGCTATCGAGCCGCCGACCAATCCGATCGGCGCCTTCGTTGTTGAACCCCATTCGATTGATGAGTGCGCCGTCTTCGGGGAGTCGGAACATCCGTGGCTTGGGGTTGCCCGGCTGCCGCTCGGCGGTGACACCGCCGATCTCGACGTGGCCAAAGCCGAGGGCTTCCAGGATACGCGGGATTTCGGCGTTCTTGTCGAACCCCGCCGCAACACCAACCGGATTCGGGAACTCGAGCCCGAAAATGGTTGTTTCTAACCGTGGGTTAGTCACTGTATACTGTCGGTCCAGGAGGTCGGCGATTGGTGTTCCCTGTGCTACCCGAAGGGCAGTGTGAACCGTTCGATGGGCGGTCTCCGGCGGTAAGGAGAACAAAACCGGCTTTGCGAGACTGTAAGGACGCATTATGTGGTGTGAGCGATTCCACCGCAATCAACTTCCCGAAGCGTCGGTTCGCCGGGAGGGCTAAAAATCGTGTTCGACGTCGTCGGCATCCGCTTTTTGGATGATTATCTTCCCGTCGCGCACGCGAACGAACACCTCGTCGCCGATATTCATACCGGCAACTGCGAGTTCGTCTTCATGTAGGTTAACGTGGACGTTGTGGTACTCGCCGTCTTCGTCTTTCGCACCACTCGGGCTGAGCTTTTTTTTGCGAACCATCGCGGGTGTCTGTCTCCATTTCGCCACACCGACTACATAAGTGTTGTTTACCGATTCTCACGGCTCGGGACCGCGCGGTACGTCTCTTGGCGTCTGAATCATCTGCTATCACCGACAAACCGCCACCCAATCGGTGTACGGCAGCACGATCATATTTAAATGTTTGGCTGGAAAGTACTCATTTCCCCGATATATTTATATTAGACCATGTACTCGATTGTCATGGTGAGTAAAACCATGGTACGAGAAGATGGTAAGCGCAATTTCGCACTCCGTGACGATGATGGCTCGGAAGAAAGTGTGTTCTCCGGAAACACACCCCGACAGGCTGCACTGAAGGCTGCTCGTCGGCTTGAGCCAGACCCGTCGGAGGACGACGCCGACCGTGTCGACCTTGAACTCCGCGAGAAGGGTACCGACAAGGTCCACATCTATGAGGGGTGGGCCTGGCATGAGACGGCTCCGGACAACAAGCCCGACTGGATGCCCGACGAGATCACGGAGGCCAACGTCTCCAAGCAGGGTATCGAACACCTCGAGGAGTGACAGCCGGTCGACCGGGCTGACTATTTTCGTGGCGTCTCGTGGCTCCGATACTGTTTAGTCTCCGCTGCTGTGAGTTCTACTTGCGCGGCTATTCACCCGACGGGACCGGCTGTGAAAGCAAGGGATGACCGTTCGATCTCCTGCCGCGTCACATTCTACGCACGTAGGCGTGTGTCGACTGTCGTCGCTCGCTGAGTCGCTTCTGTTTGCGCTGGGTTTCCGTGTCGACTACTTCTTCACTGCGTCGCTTCCACTTGCCATCCTGTTGTTCGACTACGGTGTGTACGTCGACCCACACGGCATGAAACCGCATGACGTGGCGGCTCTCGTTCGACGGGGTTAAGTATTAACCCGGCATTCGATGTAATGCGAAGGTCGCACGGGTCACACCCGGACGACACCCGTCGTCGGAATCGCCCGACGGCGGCCATCTCAAGACGATGCCCTTAAGTGTAACAGGGCATTCGGATGGAATGCAACAGACAACACACGGGACTGCTCGACCGTTCAACTCGGTCGGCACTCGTGGAGCAGATCGATGGCGTTCGATTCGGGTCGGCCGAGTCGAGTTCGACGGGTTTATACCCGTCTGTCGCCTTCGATCTAATCCGAAGAAATGGGGATCCCGCCCCTGCGGTACGCCGTACAGATGGGATCCGACGTTAGCCTTGGTAGTTCGGTG